>Ga0210036_1001203_pt1 | contig 29222 bp, 19 predicted proteins | sample CryGeymeta201515_FD_185469 | JGI IMG/M metagenome (GOLD analysis project Ga0210036, IMG submission 185469) | Groundwater microbial communities from Crystal Geyser aquifers in Utah, USA - Crystal Geyser metaG 2015-15 (SPAdes) (version 2) | ecosystem: Environmental > Aquatic > Deep subsurface >...
CCGCCCGATTGGCTACCCGAGTGTGAGAGCAACCCTAGCGGTCTGCCCTCTCACCCGGGCGCCTCGGAACGGAGAAAAGGTCGGCCCTAGTAAATTGCCGAGTTTCTCCAAACCACCCTACCTAGCCGAACGTAGCCCTAGAGAGCTGGCATAGTCGAGAGAACGCGGTAGCGTTCGCTCGTTGAAAGAAATAGTATAACTCTAACTCTTATGAACGAATGCCACTACAACGTGTCAAAAAATAAATAATAATGAGACCAAGGTCGTGCATATTTTGGAGGTCTACTACTACTAGTAGCAAATAGTAGTCTACAGTATTATTTTTAGAAGTGCTGTACACCAGTCTAGTCTCTTCTACTAGACTAGACTACTCCGTGAAATTGATTGAATCCGTTCTTGTATTGAAATATTTGGGTATGATTACTATTGCATTATTCAAGAGTTCATGGGGGCAAAAGCTTGTAGGATGGTACGAACCAAATGAATTATCATCCAACAAAAATGAAAAGATGCAAATTGTTGTCAGCGAACTCTGCAAAAAGCGGAACTCCTATGCCCGCCAAAGGAAGCGTTGTGGGTTGGGCCCTGCACATATTTTTGCTTTCCGATGGACCATGGAAAGCAGATTCAAATGCCAATAAGATACGGTCCGGAACGTGATCTTCCTCGAATTTCTCAAGACTCCTTCTCGCCGTCGAAAAAGAAACAGAAATTCAGCTCTCAACTTAGTTGACTCGGAACCACTCACGATAAGTGGTAAAAAAGCAACGAATATTCTTTCATCAAAAATGACCAATGATAACCAACTGTGTTTCATTTTTGTCCAGTGATATTTTTTGCTGCCGCTTGGAGAGAGGAGAAAAAGAAAAAGAAGAAAACGGGACGAAAGAACGACCCGTTTGATCGTTCTTACTGCATTCATCATAGCGGAAAAACGGCTGCACGGAAGTGCCTTGCAAGTCCACGTCGCAATCATTCTCTCGGTACAAGTAACTCATATCCTCAACTGCTACCACCACCACCACTACTATTGCTATCATCCCGAGCACAACTGTGCCTCCGCAGAGAACAAATTGGCAAGGCACCTGGTTCAGGCGAAGGCGTAAGATCATGCTGTTGCTGTTGCTGATGCGGTTGCATATTGAAAAATCCTGATGGTGTATATTCCCAGGGATGTTGTTGTTCTTGTTGTTGTTCTCGTTGTTCTTGTTGTTGTTGTTGTTGTTGTTGTTGTTGTTGTTGTAGAGGAGGAGGAGGAGCAGGAGAATCGTGTGATTGATAGCCACCACTGAATTCGATATCATGTTCAGAATCATCATCGTCCAGCAATCCTCGTTTCTTTCTTTTGGATGGTCGCAGCGTCATGTGCTGTTCAATCGTTTCATCTACACCATCGTCAGTGATTAAATAGTTCTCGTGTCGACGAGAGGCAAGAAATGTTTCCGCCCATTGTTGCCAGAATATATTATTATTGTTTGGTTTCAAATGTTCATCACTCTTACTCTTACTCTTGCTCTTGCTCTTGCTGCTGCTGCTGACTGTGTTAGTCGCGGTCTTGCAATCCTGATTGGGATAGAAAGGAACGGAAAAAGAGGAGGCATCCGTACTCGTGGAAACAGAATCATTGGTTGAGGTGGTTCCCGCGGACGACATTTCGCGAGCAACACCACCACCGCCATTACCAGTGCTCTGGGGTAAGACGCCGTAGTAGTTGTTGTTGCCAACACCACAGCTATTGTCGTCGTCTCCATTACTCTTGGTAGCGTTACGGACAGAACTCATACTGTCACGATTTCGTTTATAACTTTGTTTTACTTGTGTAACAACCATTATTTTTGATCCCACACATGCACTATTTCTCTCTCTCTCTCTCTTGATGTTGCAGTAAATTGTAAAGTGATCCGTCAAAAACCACGGGCTTCTCAAGAATGAACTATTATATAGCTCGGGAAGACTTAATCTTGATCAACACCGTAGTTGTGCAACGTCGAAAGCAGACGGGTCTTTGCTTGTAAATAATGAAGTAAAAAGAACAGATCAATCACTGATGAATGAACAGCAAAGCTGTGTTGGGATGCGAGATGATGAAGTCTTAACAGCAATCTACAACCTGCGCTGTTTGCTTTATTATTACCAGTACGAGGTACCTGGTATTATTATTACCAGGTATTACCTGTTACCAGGGTATTATTTAATTTGCTTTAGTTTTGCTTCGACTTCAACACAGGAATTATTAAATTTATTATTATTTAACAGAGTAGGATAGTAAAAAAGTTTAATCTGCATCATTTTTACAAATGTTGGACAAAAGTGGACAAAAGTGTGTGGAGTCATGAATGTTGGCGCAAATCTACGACTCGATTATTATTTCTTTGAGTGGTGTCACGGAATCGTCCTTCGAAGAGTTTTTTTTTTAAATAGCTACAGGTACAGTAGAATAGTAGTACTGGTAGTGGTAGACTACTAGCCAGTAATAATGAAGTCCGAAAAAAGGAAGAGAGAGGTCGGTGGGTCTAGTGGTCGAAACTTCCTCGCAAGATACTGACCGGGGGAAAGCCCCCTCACCACCACCCCCTGGTCTCAAATTTTCAACTGAGCAATAGGATGGGCGCTGCTTATTATTATCGTTGAGAAGGCGACTGGCGGGGAAGCCGGATTTTTGCCCGGGGGTTCAAACCGGAGTATATAAAATGTCCTTCAACATCTCTTCCTTTCGCTAGTCTAGTGCTTCGTAAATACACTGCTAAGTCTAGCTTATTTGATTAAAGCATGAAGTAGCAAACTGACGCTGTCGTCGTCAAAAAGCAAGAAGAAGATGATGAAAATAATGACTTCCTACTATAAACCCTAGCCTTATTATTGAACCTATCTTGGTCTCCACTCGAGTACAGTAATACCTGGTAGTTGCAGGTAGGTATTTGGCGTAGCTCAGAACCAAATACCCCACCAATCGTCTTCGTTGAAAATTCGCAGTAGACCTACTTGTGTACTGCATGGCAAAGGTAATACTACTAGAGGAGTGGTAGAGTGGTACTACTGACTACTGAGGATACTCTCATCTCTCATCATCTCTCATCTCTTGCCCAACTCTTTTTCCTGTGAATTTCTTTTTACAGAATCCAACAATTCTACCTAAATCAGCCATGTCCATCAATCCAAACGACAAAGAGAAGTACAAGGATCTTCCCTTGGTTCCCGAGGCTATTTTAAAGAAGCGTCATGATCTCGACGAACTTCGCCGCAAGAGGAAAGCCGAAGAGCTTGCTAATCCCAGCAACCACAGAGGCAAGAACCAGAAGGGGAAAGGAAAAGGTTTCTACGTCAAGAAATTAGAAACTCTGGTTGCACAGAGCAGATCTCGTCGTCACGGAAAAATCAGGTACGATCGAGTTCATAAGAAAGGAATGCAAACTCGTGCTTCCGACAAGAAAAAGATGGAAACCAAGGAAATTGAAGTGGAAGCCGCCGACGACGAGGAAGAAGAAATTGCAACGCCAACCACACAAACAATCACATACCAAGCGAATTCGGTTGGGGCTCCGCTCGTCTTTTGCATTCGTGTCCGAGATCATCACGGATCTTGTCCAATGATTAGGCGTGCTTTGAGTCGGATGCGATTACGTCACGTCAACGAAGGTGTATTTTTGCGGTACGATGCGAGCAACCGCAAAATGTTGCAGTTGGTGGAACCCTGGGTCGTGTACGGTCCACCCACAAAGGGAGTGGTAGAGGATCTGGTGGAACGAAGAGGTTTTGGAACGATCGACGGAAAGCGCGTAGCCTTGTCGGACAATACTATTATTGAACAGGCACTCGGTGATGAGTGCGGTGTCATTTGCGTGGAAGATTTGGTTCACGAACTGACAGAGGTCGGAGATGGATTTAACAAGGTTGCCAAGTTTTTGTGGCCCTTTCGTCTCTCTCACCAGTCGACCCACTTTGAACGAGAGACTTTGAAATTGACGCTCGGGAAGGATTACGGCGACAAGGGTGAACGCATCAATGAGTTTATCAAACAAATGTTGTAAAGACTGATCATTGCTTACTTTGGCAAGTTCAAGACGGTACACTGGAATATCATCTATTTTGGAATAACTTTAAAGCGAATATAAAGCAACTATGGTATCTATCCAAGACTCTTCTGCTCCACGTCCATGTGTTGTCTAATCGAAAGGAGACTGCCTTCGGAGAAAATTGTAGATGAGATGGGCTTGACTTGTTTTGAAAAATGTGCGTCACTAGCGGTACAATTCAGACGGGTTCAATTAGTTAGACTTCTATAGTTGTAGTATGCAAGCGAGCATCACACAGCAAGTGTGATATTTGACCTCGCCTGATTGTTCAATTGCGATGACTGAGTGCTTCGTTGAATAGAAAGATCAAAGACGTCAAGCCTCATTACTGTTTCCAAAGTGACATGAGTGGTACTGTGGCGCTAGGTTTAAGGGCTGTCCTGCACCAATGAATCACCCGTAAGCCAATTTACCCATCAATGCATCCTTTTTCTATCGTCCGTATTGCTTATCCTTCTTTTTCTTCTTTTTTTTATCCGCCTCTTGTTTCGCCTTACTTAGCTCTTTGGCTGCCGCCGTTGCTGCCACATTTGTCGATACGCGCTTTTTGGTAGCCGTCTTGGCTTTCAAGACTGCCTGTACATCAACTGGCTCTGCCGAATCCGTGGGATCAGCATTGTCGTTATCTTGTGATGCTCCTGTCTTGCCCTTCTTTTTCTTCTTCTTTTTCTTGTTTTTGGACGATCCGCCACCTTCAGCCACAGCTGCTCCATTACTATCACTTTCCTTTTTATCGTCTCCATTTTCTTCATTGTCATCTTCGTTGAGTCCAATGGTATCTTCGATTCCCAAATCGTTCAAAATGGCATCCAAATCATCAATTTGATCTTCTACCGATGCAGATTTTCGTTTCTTTTGCTCTTCCTTTTCCTTCGCCCGTGCACGTGCTTCTTCTAGCCTTCTTTGCTTTTCCGCTGCCTCTTCTAAGGTTTCTTCTTCCTCGTGTGCCTCTTCTTCTTCATCTTCCTCCTCCTCTCGCTCCTTCTCTTCTTCAGTTTCTTCGACATCGGCATCTCCTGCGTCTTCCTCTGGCGTAAACTCTTTCTCTGGCACATCTACTGGTTCGTCTTGTTGAATGGGATCCATCATCTATCCAGCATTTTTTTTTTTAAGAATGAATTTCAGCAATGACGGGGTGAGGTGACAAAATGAAAAGGAAATCCACGCACGGATTATTGTATTGATGAAGGCATTGGAGTTCGACTTACCGCGCCCACGGCTGCCGGCGTGGCCTCCGCATTTGGTTGATCATTGTAATCTTCGTGTTCATCATCAGAGCTCGTTACATCACCCCAAGTACTAGCCATGATATTACTAAATCCGTTTTGTTTTACTTTGCTCAAAATTGCAATGCGAAGTTTTCGTTTTCGCTGATAATGAATACGAGTAATTAATATTATCCACAACGGCGTGCAGAAACAAATAGTAAGTTCAAAAATGAAGCGAGATTTTCGTGATTGTAAGAGCTGGAGTGTGGAGAAAAACGAAGATTGTACCCGAGTAAAGAGATAAGGTGGGAATGCAAAGAGAGAATACTGTTGCTGCTCTCGTTGAATGTTTTGTATTTCTTTGTGGCGGTACTACTTTCTTTTGACGCTCGGTATTGCTGTATCCTGTTGCGCTTGCTATGGTCGTTGTTTTGTTGCAGTTCAAATCCGATTCTCCTTTGTTCATCGAGCTACCACCAGGTACTATGAATGGCTGGTCTGTTCGTCTCCCTACTCATCATTTGTGCGAAAAAGCAATCGATGGCCGTGGAGTGCGTTTGGAGTCTGAGACCGGTGTGGGACTGCTTTCAGTCGTGGATTGAGAGATTGCCACTGAAATCTCTTAACCCTACTTTGGACAAGAAAAGAAGTTTTCCCGGGCTACCAAAAACAGAGTTCAATCGTAGGTACAGCCGATCTTTTTCGCCAGGTGCGATGATCTTTCACTCCGGAAAAAACAGGACGCCATTTCTCTAATCCTTTTTCTTGTAAATAACCTGCAGCAGTCGGAATGATATGCTAGATTTATTTAACAATGCTTCTACCTTTTCATTTTATAAATGGGAATGTTGGTACTGTTAGTCTAGTATTGCCACTGTTCATTCAATTTTCAGTACAAATTATTTCACAACAAGAAGTACAAAAGATACAGAGCCTTTTTTCCCTTCATAATTTGGATGTTATTAATCATCTATCATCTGGCAACAATTTTCTGTCACCATCCGGTAAGATTGATCTTGATTTTGAAAGGCTAGTCAGTCTAACCTCTGGCATAGATACACTTCCTTCATCCGTTGCTACTGTTACTATTGCCGATAGCTGCTGATGCCGATGAGATAATCGAGAAAAAGGTTTCAATTTTCAATACGACCATCGACCAACGACCAACGACCAAATCGATAAAGCAGTCTTTCAATAGAGTTATATCAGCTGATAGGTGAGATACCAGCTGCGACCAGGACGAAGAAGATGCGATTCTTCAGAGCACACCTGCTGATTGCCGTATTTGTCGTGGCTCTTGCCGAAGATAACAGGGACGCGAGTTATTCGAATTTGCGCAAACGTGCATTTGTAGCAAAACAAGATGGCCGTGTCGAACAGGTAGGTTAGGATAGGAGTGATCAGGCGAAGCTTAAATTATTCGACTTTCGACTGCTATTTCATATCAAAGATTGACTGAACGTGTCTATTTTCTCTCTTACTCGTCTGTTGAATCACTGTAGAATGTTCGAGATTTGCAACTCTTTGGCATGGAGCACAGCGAATCTGTTAATGGACATGGCGATGAATTCGAGTTAGATGGCTCTCTGGATCGTCCTGGGGCTGCCATCGACCATCAAGGTCCAGGCGACGCCTTCGAGGTGGATGCCAAGATGCCAAAGAGAGAATTCGAAAGCTCGGAAACTCTCTCACGAGAGGAACCCAATCGGGGCGTTGATTTTGCCATCGCAACAAACCCGCCATTGTCGCCTACATCAATGGCTCCAACAACACTAACCCCAACTACGCTCACGCCAACAACAATGAACCCTACGACACAAATGCCCAGTAGGCTTGCAACGCCGGAACCAACCTTGGCACCTACAGAGCCAATTCGTCGCGCCACGACACTGGCCCCGTTCACTAATTTGCCGACCACACTTGCCCCAACAACTTTCGCGCCGACGACGGTTGCTCCAACTACGATACCTCCTACTCGCATTGAAACTCCTGCTCCCACGGACATGCCAACGACTGCGGCGCCTGTTTCGTTCAGCCCGACGACGAATCTGCCCACGACATTCGTGCCTACCACCATGATGCCAACAACCATGCAACCCACTTCGCCCGGACCGACTACATTTCGTCCAACGGTGCCTCCTTCAACGTATGTACCAACTCCGCTTCCCACAATGATGACACCGGTACCTACGAGCCAGAGGCCTACCTTGATGCCTACGAGCGACCGGCCTACTCTGTTGCCTACAACTCAGAGACCCACTGGCTTCCCCACGACGTTGCGACCAACCCCAATGCCAATAACGCCACGTCCTACAACCATGCCTGTCACTAACAGGCCTACGGAACCCCCTATTACAGAACAGCCAAGTATGCATCCTAGCATTCTCCGTGTGGCAAAGTGGAAAATTCCCACCGCACAAACTTGCGAGCTAGATTACACCGTTCCCGAAGGCGCTCATGCCGATCTGATCCCCTGCGAACTTATTGACGAACTCATCATGACGCTGCGTCGTGGTGAACAATTGATGGAGCCCTTGTTTGGGCCCTACAACTCGACCTACAAGCTGGAAGAATTTTTGGATGCTCTCAATGTTAGTTACGAATGGGATATTAATATTGCCGAGAACAGTGTCATGGATCGTCACATGGGACATCGGGAGCGAGATCTCATGACTAGAGACTTTGCTCCCACTCCGTCTCCAAATGCCGTGCAGATGAATTTGGCCGGCGAAAAGGACTTCCCTAGTGCCAAGGGACGTGTTGATGTGGCCATGGCTCACATGGGTCTTCTCCTGGGACAGGCCTACGAAGAAAGCATGATCACTGGTGTATGCGACGAGCAGAACGTCAAACCAACGGATAAGGTCAACCCCGGTTGTGGTCAAAATGGGTTAAACTATCGCTTCCCCAATGTTGACGGTCAACTGGGGGTTGAAAATCACTTCTCCTGTTTCGCCAACGAAGATGAATGGATGTCGGGGTACCGCCCCGTTCCTGGTGAAACAGATCCTCAAAAGCAATGGCAATTTGTTGGCTGCCCGGTGCAGCCCCCAGTTGACCTAATAACGTCAGATGTTATGCCGTCTATGCGCCCCAAAAATGAGTACGAAGCCATGCCTATGACTTGTGGAGTGGATGCAAACATTGGATCAAGAGACTGCTGCTGGTGGGGCCGAGGAATGCTCCAGATGACCTACCAGTGCGACTATGGAGATTTTCAGAAGAACTGGGGATCGTTTTATCAAGTTCCCGATCAGGTTCCCGACGTTATCAACTTGTGTGCTAATCCTGCTCAGGTTTGTTCTGGAGAGATTCCTGAAATGAAGTACTTGACTGGTCTCTACACTTGGGTCAAAAAAGTTGTCCACAATCCTAAATTCAATTTCATTCAAGAGCTAACAGCTTGGGTGGATGATCCCAACGGCCGTGACTACAGTCCTGGCGGGTTTGTTGATCGTGTCGGAGGAGCTCTGGTTTATGGTGACCCAAACCAGACACCGCCAAATGCTCAAGAACGACGATACTACACTAAGGCCGCTGTCGAGGCAATCATGTCGCTTCCTCCCTGGGGAGTTGAGCAGTACTTTCATTACGGAAACGTCGCTCAATGTAAACCAGCAGTTCAGTCGTCAATCTTCAACTCCACAAGTGATTCCGCTGCTCATTCCGCTCTAATTGGACACCGCAATGCTTCCAAAATGGCTGACACTGGTTGTGATCACGATCCGTTCTGGAATGTTGACTTGGGACGTCCCTATCAGATTCTGTCGGTACACATTGTTTGGTATGAAAACTACCATGACCGGATGATGGACGCTTCCGAGTTTAATGTCACTGCTAATGATATCATGTCGAAAACCAATCGAAAACTTCAAGTTGATCTACTTGACGAGAGCGGAAGTAACGTGGCATCCCTAGAGAGAACGCAGTTTAGTCACACTGTGGAAGCAGACGGAAAAATTGAGAGCATCTGGACTGTTCACATTGAAAATTCAACAGATCTCATGGCAAGTCAAGTAAGAGTTTCTATTACTTCAGAGGACAATGACTGCGACTTTTTGAGCATGGCCGAGGTGAAGGTGATGAGTATTTGTCAGCTTGGTGACGCGTGCCTCACGAAGTCCAGTTGTGCAGAGCAGAACGTAGCACAATGTAAGCCTACCGTCCAAAGTTCAACCATAGGCACTGATACGGCTGATTTAGCTGTGGATGGCACCAACGGCCAAGTGGCAACAACAGAATGCGAAGAGGCCCCCTATTTCCTGGTCGACCTTATGGACTTGTACAATATTACCGCTGTGGCCCTCATCAACTACGCTGATATTGAAGGGATCGATCGTCTCAAGGGCATTGTGGTGGAACTGCTAGACGTCAATGACAACGTCGTTGCCGAAGATTCCCGGAAGCCAAATCTTATAGGAGACGAGATGGGAGACGTCTACATTCTGAAATTCGACGATGCCCCAGCCATTGCGTGTAAAGTCCGAGTGTCCTTACAACACGCCCCTGGAAGTTGCGAGCGGCTGAAGCTGGCAGAAGTTGCTGTTATGGCAACATGCCTTGACGATGGTGAGCACTGCAAAACATGGGAGAATTGTCGTCATCAGAATATTGGTAGGTGTATGCCCGCAACACAAAGCTCTACCTATGATGGTGGCATAGCAGCACGAGCTGTGGACGGGCACACCTCCCTTGCCCATACCAAATGCGAAGAGGAGCCATGGTGGGGAATTCACTTACTTGGGTCACGTCCTGTGACAGAGGTAGTGATTCACAACCGAGAAGACTGTTGCTTCGAGAGATTGAACAATGTCCAAGTTGCTTTGCTGGATGATGCTGGCAACACTGTTGGCAGTGTGACCCACGATCCAGCAACCATGGGCGTTATCGAATCTTACTGGAAAGCTGTGTTCGCCAATAATGACGCGGATGCCATCTATGCTTCCAAGGTCCGGGTCGTCACGACACATGATCCTGGTTCCTGTGATCATTTGAATCTCGCTGAAGTCCAAGTAATGAGTCCTTGCGCCGCTGATGATCACACATGCTTAACATGGAATGACTGCGACAATGGAAATATTGCCCAGTGCAAGCCTGCTGATCAAAGTTCTACCATCCATGGTGACATTGCAGCCAATGCAGTCAATGGGCATGAAACGCTCTCCCATACAGATTGTGAAGCTTCTCCTTGGTGGGAGGTTGACCTCTTGAGTTCAAGAGTTATAAATGGTGTTGTCATTCATAACCGGGAGGATTGCTGTTGGGAACGTCTCAATGGTATTCTAATTGAACTACTGGACGCAGAAGGTGGGATCACTGGATCTATTCAACACAATCCTGTTGCCAACGGAGAAATCAAGACCATGTGGGTAACCACATTTGCTGATGTGACAGCTTCTAAAGTACGGCTATCTATCCAGCACGCAGAAGGTACTTGCGACTTTCTAAACCTTGCGGAAGTTGAAGTTCGAAGCACTTGTGTTGAAGGTGATGCTTGCCTAACAGGATATGGCTGCGATCATGGAAACGTGGCAAAATGTAAACCTGCGAGGCAGAGCTCAACCCTACCTGCTTCTGATGCTAAAACCATCTACCAAGGAGTGGCTGGAGATGCCGTCGACGGTACGGAATCTTTGGCCCATACAGATTGTGAGAGAAATCCATGGTGGGAAGTCAATCTTGTTTACCGCCGTGAAGTGTCAGAGGTTGTCATACACAATCGAGAAGATTGCTGCTTTGATAGGTTAAATGGTGTCATTGTAGACCTCCTAGACAAAGAGCACAAAGTCATTTCTCGACTTCAGCATGTTCCTGAAGCAGAAGGTGAGATTGAAACGATGTGGGTGGCACGATTCCCGCCCATGTCCATGGCCTGGTTTGTTCGAGTTTCAACAGAGCACCCAGAAGGGACGTGTGAGTTTCTTAACTTTGCAGAAGTAGAAGTCATCAGCACCTGCGAAGAAGGAGACGCCTGCATGAATCCAAGCTACGAGTGCGTCCAAGGCAATGTGGCGCAATGTAAGCCCGCGCGGCAGATTTCGACAGTTGATGGGCTTGTGGCACGGAACGCTGTCGATAGTGAACGATCCATCTCTCGTACCGACTGCGAGGAGCAACCATGGTGGGAAGTCGATCTTCAAGGGCTCTATCATGTCAGTGAAGTTGTCCTCTTTAATCGTGTGGATTGCTGTCAGGAGGAACTAAATAATGTTATTGTGGAGCTAGTCAATTCAACTGGTCACACAGTGAAGATGGTGCAACACGACCCAATTACTGATGGCATTATCACTACTGCGTGGACCGCCAAATTTGATGGCTTTGGTGACTCTGCCAACAAGGTACGCGTTTCCCTTCTCAATGACGTCGGTGATTGCAAAAACCTACATTTGCAGGACATCCAAGTGATGAGCGCATGCTCGGAGACCGATGCCTGCTATTATGGCTACTCTTGTGGTGACGGTAACGTCGCTCAATGTAAACCGGCAGCACAGAGTAGTACCCGAGACGGCATGGTTGCCGACAAAGCCTTGGACGGCGAAGAATCCTTATCAATGACGGAATGCGAAAATAATCCTTGGTGGACAGTGGACCTGCGAGGTGACTACAATGTTAAGGAAGTGGTCGTCTACAACCGCCGCGACTGTTGCTACGATCGCCTGAACGGAACTCTGGTGGAACTCATAGGAAATAACGGAGAACTTATTGACTCTGCGCGACATGACCCGGAGAGAGAAGGAGTGATTCGGGATGTATGGGTTGCACATTTTGATCCTGCCCATAGTCCTCCTGTCAGATCCGTTCGAGTATCCGTGCAACATGAAGCCGGTACCTGTGATTACCTTGACCTTGCCGAAGTACAAGTCTTGGCTGCATGCAAAGAGAACGACGCATGTACAACAGGGTACGACTGCGAGCATTCCGGACTTCAATTAGCATAATTTCCCCCGAATTCCAAGTGCATGACTGTATCCACAAAGAGTAAATTTATTAAAATGCGCTTAATCATCATTTATCATGTAGTCGTTTTCTGCAATGCTGCTATGGTTGTACCGATACTAAAAGTACGCTAGATGGAACAGATGGTATTGTTGGCTTGGCGCTTTGCGAGAAAAAGCCACAACTGTGTGCATGGCGCTGATCTTGTCGAGTCTTTCCGGTCAAACCAAAGCAAAAGTTAGTATGGCATTGTGTACTAGGCTGCTTTATTTGCACAGTTTTGTCACTGTTGAGCAACTGTGATTCATTGTGTCCAACAAGTACTAAAGAACACCTGGAGCGTCTACCAACGTATACCGTTGGTATTCAAATTGTAGCTGTGACTGTCCGTTGGGTAATGTCGTCTTTCTGGGCCATATTCTCATTGGCTACTGGAATTGTTTTGGGATCATGGTACAATCTCATTTTGTGCCAGTTGTCGCTGAGAGTGCACACGGATGTGGCATACAAAAACAAGGACTCTGCTTCTCCACGTTTGGTAGGCATCTTGTGCAACGACGATGATGATGAAAATATGGTATCCGCTAGAACAGAATTTGTCATTATTTTGTAACGTTCGTTCTGTTGCAATGGTTTCCAGTTGCACATGAATCCCATCACTTTAGCATCCTTGATTCTTTCTCCCTTGGGAGCTAATAAATCGAGCTGATATTTGATGCCAGCTGTATGAGGGTAAGAGCCTTGCTGATTGTGAACATAGTACTGTACCAAACTTTCCTCCAAGACACGAAGAAAATCGCTTCCATATAATTCGATTCCCACAAGTTCATTGTTTTCGGGAAGTACTTGAAGAGCATCAATAGCGGTGAAATCACCAGCAGCAATATCGGCGTGACACGACGAGGAAAGCAAAAAGGCAGCATCCAACATGCGCCATTCCGCAAAGAAGGCTTCTACCACAAAGGCACAAACATCACTTCCACGAAGATGCATATCGTCGTGGTTGTCGTGATCAGAGCATTCTTTTACGGGAGCCACGTTGCGATGTCCACTGTGACATATAGCCTGTGGAACAAAAGCAGCATCGTCCCCACACTTTGGGTCACTGTCTCTTGTCGATTGACGAATGGGTTCAATGCACTCCTTCAAGGCGTAGGAGTACGATACTAGTAGTAGATTGGCTGATATGAAAAGTATTACGGCAAGATTTCCTTTCATCATCGTATAAATTTTGTTTGTTTGCGCGACAAACGTTCAGATCATCATCATCAGCTTGGAAGAACCGACGACTTCGTGCGATCAGTTGGACAGTCAAAAATTTGTTTTTTGTTCTGACAGTACGAGCGAATAAAAATTACTCTATTAACATCATTTCGAATCCAAAGGCTGCCCGGGTGTTTCCATTCCCACTAAAAAGGATAACGGTAATAACTGTTTCAAACCTGTCACAAGGATAAGTTCAGGAAGAATCATCAATCTTCACAACACCTGTAAATGTAGCAACACTGTCTATACAAGCTGGAAAGGTTGATAGCTACTAGCTAGTAGTAGTAGTAGACCCTAGTGAAAATCATCAAACCATTTCATCTTGACATGCAGATCGAAATTATCCTACACACCACGTTTGTGATTGTCAAGGATTTTTTTCATGAAAGAAAAGTCAAAACACGAAAGAAATATGAGAACAAAAGGAAAAACCTGGCCTCCTCCGGCGCACCTCTTTCCTAATCACCATCCCGTAAAGTTCTTTAAGTACAGTCTTGCGAAGCGATGCAATCGATGCACCTAAATAAGAATATGAGACTTCAATGAGTACAGTACCTGGTAGTAGTCTAGTTAATCAAATCAAATCAAATCAATCCTTAAGCAATCAATCAGCCAACAAGAACTAAAATTATTGGCACGGAACGTGAAATTTGCAAGCGAACACCTCAAACGACCCAAATTCAACAAGAAGGATGTACGACAATGATTGAAAGAAAAGTAGTATCCGAATCCTAACACAAAACCAAAACGAAGAGACATACTGTATCCTATTTACTATTAAGTAATTATTTCATTCGCAACCCTTGTTCTACCTTCTCCTTTCAAAATAATAATTATTTTCATGTTATCTGTAACGATACCCGAATCTCTGCATCATAACAATAAGAAAACGGTGTCCTGGAAGGGAATTTTTGTACGAGAATTCAATTGCACAGTAGGCGATCATCCCATGTGCAGTGATAACCTTCCACTGAGCTTGGACTGGTCTCACAGTGACGACCTTAAAGTACGGCCCATTGAAAGCAGTAGAGAGCGAAAGGCCAACTACAAGTTTCCAAAACGTTTAAGCTACGAAGATCGGGCGAGACGCATTTTTGGTAACGACCTTGGAATCGCAATGGATGCATCCTCTTCAGATCCCGCAATACACAATGCTGATGTACTGCAAGCCAGTCAAGGTGTACAAGAGAGTATGATGGACCTTGATGAAGCTTTGGAGCACGATAATATCGAAGTTGACGCCTCGGAGGGAGTTATTTATTGCCGACACGCCCATGACGAGAAAGATGACGAGGATGAAGAGGGAGACTTTATTTCCGATTTTTTTCGCCTAGCAAATCTCTAAACAAACAGCACTTGACTAAAAACAACCTTTTTGCCAATCTATAATGTGTAATAAACATAAACAGAATCACCCATGCTAGAAACTAAAACACGATTGCATAAATCTATATAGACTACCAGCATTACCTACTTGGTAGCTTCAACGATGTTGTCATCGGAACTGTCATAGTAGGTATTCACACCGGACCATTCTTCTTTCTTGAGCCATTTGCTCATAAATTCAAAGGTCTCCTTTGCTTTCGTTTGTGGTACCATGTGTCCAGCCCCTCGAATGGTCAGAAAATCAAAATCATTCGCATAGCGAGTCACGTAACCACCAATGTACTGCTTTCCATCGACCGTCCAGGGCCGCCAAGCTTCGGTCTCGGGAATTCCCAAGTGACTTGTCCAATTCTGTGCCGTAAAACTGTTAATGGCTGGATCGACGTCTCCGTTATAAATCAACACTCTCAAGTCAGTCTCGTTCACAACCCGTTGGTAGAAAGGCATGAGATCTGGCTCCGTTGGGGTGTATGTAAAGCCGACGCCATTGTCACCCGTAAAGAATGCAGCTTTCGGATCAACGTGGAGTGCTTTCTTGACTTGAGGTGCCATGATCCAATCAAAGAAAGCTTGGTTTCCACCGCAAGGATAATCATTGAGGGCACCCTGGAGTCCCACAACGCGTTCCCGGACAAATTTCTCTCGGACTGACACTTCTTCTTGTTCACTACCACGAGACGAGGCCGTGTTGTACGGAGGTACTCGACTAAAGTAGGTGCGTGTTTCGGTCAATGTATTGTGCGACGGCTCCAGATCATTTTGGTACCAGCAAGCGTCGAACAAATTGTAGGCATAATAGGGACCAACAGCCTTTTCAATCGTCTTTAAGTGATCAAGGCACGTCGAATTAGCAATACCGGCATCTGGACCGAAATTGTCGCCCCCGCCTGTTCGGAAACCAACGAGATCTTCCTTGGAACAGACTTGAAATGTTTCATAATAAAGCTTGTCAGAGAACTGACCATGGCCGCGAAGGAATTCGAGGTGTAGCAGAGGACCTGGACCATCTCTTCCGCAGACATTTTTGGTTCCCATACAACCATCACCCACAGCAAATCCTTTCAAGTTCTAGAATGAGAAAATGCAATGTAGGTAAAGCAAAAATCAATTTACTCAGCTGAGAGTGTCACGATTACTGATGTTTAAATCTTAACAACACCGCAAGTTCACTTTCGCGTACCTTTTTGAGAGTCCATGGATCCTTTTTCTTGTGTTTCTTTGTAAGACCATCGTCACCAGTCTCTTCTTCTTCATCACCTTCTTCAAAATCTATTGGTTCGGTATGATCCAAAATTTCGCGCACCAGCGTCGGAACATAAATTCCGGCATAGCTTTCTCCAGTAATGTAGTAATCATTGTTTTTGAATTTGGGAAATCGTTGAAAGAAGGACGTCAAATATTCGGCATTGTGCTTAGCTGTGAGTTCGTCGTTCCAGCTCCCACAAGAATTTCCGTCGCCCGAGGGACCCACGGGATCACAGTAGGAATAACCAACCGGAGGTGGCGAATTGATAATGAGAAGATTGGCAAGTTTGCTCCAACTATACATGTTGCGAAACAGACTAGGAATACCCGATTTCTGGGCAAAAGCAGTGTACCGAGAAGCTCCATCCAAGTAAAAGGGACTGTGGAAACAAATTTTGGTATCAAAGCAAAATTCAAGATTTTTGAGGTACACGTGCAATTATAGAGCATTTCTGTTCACAGGAAATTGCAAAACAGTAAATATTTGTAAACTATAAAACGTACCCCAATTCCAAAAATAATCCAAACATACTGCTTGCTCCGGGACCTCCATTGGTCCATACAACAAGAGGATCTTTGAGAGGATCATTTTCGGATTCCACAAAGAAATAATGTTCGTGGAGTTGATACGTCGTATTTTCTTCTCTCTTGGTCCCGGCATCCACGTATCCCGCAAACATTCTCGAGGGCAAGTCATCTTGCCATCCTGGCAAGACATGAATTTCATCGGCCTTGGCTTCGTTGGTATCCTGATGTTTTTTATGATGATGCCACGGCCATTTCTGTTTTTTGTTCATGTTGTTGTTGTTATTGTTGTTGCTATCGTCGTGGGTCGTGCGCGTTGACGAGGGGACGACATCGATGTCCACAGCAACCGTGGTTGTTGGTAGGATGCCGATTTGCAACAGAAACAACACCAGAGCACCAAAAATTGGCAGCAAGAAAATCTTCATATTGAATGACAGAGCTTGATAGAAGACTGTTGTGGTTCAGCAAAGTCAATTCGAGGTCTGGCTAGATAGGAAAATGACAATTGCAAGGGAGAGAGATGAGAGATCATCGATCATCTATCGTCTGATCGAAAAAAGATCTGAACAAAAAATCAATCTTAAGATTCATGATGACGTCTCATTAAGCTCTAAAACCAAATTGTGAATCCCGATAAAAGAGAAGGGAACGAAGAAGATTCTTACACGAATCACTGTCTTCACAGAATTTTAGCTGAAACCTGCTTGATGGAAAGCGCCATCAGCAAAGAACAGAATTCTCAAAAGCCATCAACAAATAATAATAGGAAAGAAGAAAGTTAACGAAAAGTCGGTGACCGGTGATTGCCCTCTGACTGCATAACCATCACGGAACGACGACTCCGCGAACCCTGCAACCTTGATAGGCTATTACTATAAAAGCAAATGACAACAATAGATCAGTAGCTATCAGCTATTAACATATTAACATCGCCAAGCACACACAAGAATGATGAAGCTATCGGGCCGTTTGTTTTCATCCTCGCATTTCATGCGTCGAATTGTTCTTTCGCAAAGAACGATTCGACCAAGTATAGCATTACTGGTTCATCGTAGTTTTGCCTCTGTCCAGCCCTTGGAAGAGAAACGACACGACTATTTGCATAAGCACACTTCTAAAACGAACGACCATCAAACCTCGATTCCGTTCAATGATAATCATGCTGTTAATAACGACAAGTTACACTTTATAGAAATTGCATCCGAAGAAGAATTTCAATCTCCCTCGGAAATTCATTATACACGCTCCTCTATGTTGCCCTTGACATCCATTCTTCATATTGTACGACCTCAAACCGAAGATGTTCCAAGAGGTATATGGCCCGTTTTTCGACTTTTGGTAAGCGTATACGGTAGTATTGTCTTGTTATGCACAATGATATTGTCGCGGTTTCGAGCCTCTATATTTTCAGAACAAACTCTCACACCTTTCCTCCCTTCATTTGAATGAACCAGGATGAAAATGGGACCTTTCGAGACCCCAGTTATGATGCAGCTCGACAAAATCTGCCTGGTAATCCCTTTGTGGCTTCGTCTTCCCACTATAAATCCACAGAAATAGCCCAGGACTTGACCCAACTACGACAACAATTGAAAGACCAGTATCCCTTTCATGCCTCCGAATTTCAGGCTTGTACGTTATTACATGATGCCAAATTTCCCTATGTGGACACCAATTCGACCAATGCTTTGTTACGGGCCCATCGTCAAATGGTGCGCTTGAGAGAAATGGACACTATTCTGCAAAATGCTCAGCGTCAGGGACGTATCAGCTTTTATATGACGTGCCGAGGGGAAGAGGTACGAAGGCAAAATGTGTTATAAATCCAAGTATTGCTTTCCCCCCATCATTATTTGTTATTCACCTAAACCTTTTCTCCAAAATAATTTCAGGCAATTCATTTTGGATCAGCATCAGCCCTTGATGACAAAGATACTGTCTTTGCTCAGTATCGAGAAGCAGGTCTCCTCATGTGGAGAGGCTTTACTTTGGAGCAGTTTGCCAATCAATGCTTTTCCAACGATGCTGATCTGGGCAAGGGACGACAAATGCCTGTGCACTACGGTAGTCGAGCCCTGCACTATCAAACCATATCCAGTCCTCTCGGAACACAAATCCCACAAGCTGTTGGGGCAGCCTATTACAAGAAACTTCAGGGCAAAAAGAATGTTACGGTCTGTTTGTTTGGAGATGGTGCTGCTTCCACGACGGACTTTCATAGTGGTTTAAATTTTGCCGCAACTCTGCAAGCTCCCGTGTTGTTCTTTTGTCGTAACAATGGCTATGCCATTTCGACTCCAACAGAAGAACAATATGCTGGTGACGGTATTATTTCTCGCGCTCCTGGCTATGGCATGGCAGCTATCCGTGTCGATGGCAATGATATTTTCGCCGTGCACGCAGCCGTCCGAGAAGCCCGGGCCTATGCTCTGGAGCACTCGGCGCCCGTCTTGATTGAAGCCATGACGTATCGACTTGGGCACCACTCTACCAGTGATGATTCCTTTCAGTACCGCGACAAGAATGAAGTTGAATCCTACGAAAATCATTCGGATCCGTTGCATCGACTCGAAAAGTTTTTGAAAGCGCAAGGATGGATGACAGACCCTGATGCAGCTGCTGCGCGGGAAGAAGAAAAGAAAGCAGTGCTCAAAGCTATGAAGGATGCCGAGCAACGATCACCTCCACCTCTAGATAGCCTCTTTGAAGATGTTTATTATGAGCTAACGCCGCGACTGAAAGAACAGCAAGCGCAACTCAATGAACACTTGGAACGACACAAAGACAAATATTGAACAGCGATAATGCCAAGCTAAATTTCGGACAACAGAAATGTATATATATATAAGGAGGACAGTCTATAGTTTTGTAATTCTTATTACTATTGTGATTAAACGAAGAGATTTCAGAAATATTGAAATAGAATTGAAATAGTCCAGGTGACTCATGTCTCGTAGATGTTTGTCACGACAGGAACCAACTTGACCTCGAGAATCTTGCTTCCGTCGTCTTTAAATATCAATCTCGTGCACTCCATTCCAAACTCCGGAATCCAGAGAGCGGAGATCTGCTCACTGGACAAGTGCTGTATCAAGGCAACAAAGTCTCTAGTCGGGCATTCGGTTAAAGTAATCTTTTCAGGCGTTAGAATGACGCCCTCGCTTACCTCCCCGTAAAGCGATAACAAGCCGAAACAGTGTCTCCCCACTTTGTTGGCTAGCTTGATCAAACCTGGTCGAACTCCTCGTAGAATACGCTCCTCTCTAGATGGCTGCTTTTTAATGTAGGGAATCGCAAAATAATCCAATTCTCGGCAAACAATGCCGTCAAGCTTTGGACCGAAGAATTCTGGATCTCGAAGAAAGTCCAAAACTCTTCGAAAGCGTGCACCATCCCGGTCAATAAAAATCTCCTGTTTTGCCTCGGGATTCCAAGTATCTGAGACCAAACGAGCCAACATGGAGTCTGGGTATGTTTTCAGAAGAGATTTTGAGACACGATAGACCTTGCCACCTACATCTAGACGGATGGTAGGTGTTGTAACCATTGTTGTTGACTGCGAAGATAGTTTTTGAAGTTATTTTTTATAATTTTATAAATGCTTGTGTTCTCTCCTCCCTTTCAGCATTGTCGATGCAAAATCCGCAAGCGTGGCTACTCCTTCGCCCACGGTCTACCTTCTGGATGCAATTTGTAGCCGTGGTTTTTCTCCACGGTAATGGTTTTCGAGTGGCCCTTCTGTTTTGTTGTTCACCGAATCGAATCCCGTGTCCATGTGACTCGAACGGCTGTACTTTCTCGAGCGACCAAAAAGCAACGAGCAAAATAACTCGTTTTATCAGCACACAATTAAAACAGTTTCACCAACAGAATAAAAAACAATCTAAAATGGTCATCGTTGGAAACTTCTCGGTCCGAATCGTCAACGCGGAGGACAAGAAACCGTTCCAGGAACACATTGGTCCTGGCCGAAAGATTTTTGCGGAGGTCGAGCCAGATATTGAGTACTTGATTGAGATCCAGGTCGTGGGTGGCGAAAATCCTGACCAAATGTACAATTTCTCGTTCGAAGTGGACGGACAATCACTTGGTTACCATTGCACAACGAACTATAACAGTGGAAACTCGTTTCATGGAATTTTGTCTCGTGAAAGCGGAATCGAGAAACTCAAAGTAAGTTAGTTTGGTGAATCATTTCAACGAGAATTGAGTACGGTATATTCTTACGTTTTTCTATTTTTTATCACAACAATCGAAGGCATTGCGTCTCCAGCGCCCAGAATTCAAAAAGGATGGAGAAAGTACCTCTCGCAGAGATATAATGGGATATGTAAAGGTCAAGGTCGGAGAGGCCATTGCCATCGGTACCTGCAATCCTCGAGACTTTTCGGGGGCTTCTATGCAGGCCAAGATGGTCGATTCTGGCTTGAACCACGGACAAACAAAGAAAGTCTTGCGCTCGGGTGAAGGGTCGCTTGTGGAAGAAAGTAAGCCACGAACAAACAGCAATCGAATCGCCACTAAGTACGCCGCTGGTGAGCATTTGGAAACAATCACGGTCAACTACTGTAAGACGTGCAGTGCTTCTTACTGTCAAATTGCCCTCATACGTTTGAAACCTGCGAACCTGACTCTTTCCCGTCTCATTCCTTTTCTTCGTCTTCGCGCACATATCTTAGGCACCGCCCTTGGTTTGATCCAGGCTGGAGTTCTCGACAAGCCTACCGACATGTGGGCGGCAGCTCGTATGACAAACCCAATCAAGGTCGACAGTAATCCCGATGCCGTCGATGGCAAGCACAAGCGTGTCGAAATTGGAGCACGTTATGATGACAATGGTGTCAAACTTGAAGCTCCCAAGGAAGTCGACATGTACGAAATAGATGACTCTTCGGTGGAAGAGGTGGACGACCTTTCGTCGGATGAAGAATAGGACGCAAAGTAGAGATTTTCTGTGGGTGTATCAATTGAGTCGCGCACGGTCGTGTAGCTAGTCGACGAAAGCTCCTGGCGAACAGGTTGAGAGAGTGCAAGGAAACGCGTCAATACTCAAAATTCTTTGCTTGAAGGAGGCCTCTCCAATCACATTCATGAGAAACTGGCTACAAAAGGGAAATTTGTCATTCCGAATCAGTGATTTCTCCATCAAGCCTTTTTGACGAGCTTTTTCTAGTTGCTATTCAAATGGCTTCTCCGAATTGAATACAAGGAACGCTGTAGCTGGCTGAAGTATTGATTTTGTAAAACAATCCAAAATAAAATCTTGCATTTGTTCCTTGCAGTCGTAGCCGTGTAATTTTCTTTTCCCAGCTAAAGACACATTGCAGTGTGATCTCCGTTCGTTACTTTCAATTCAACTATCATGCTACAGGACTGCTCATTTCTCGTCTCTACCAATAGCATGGGTGTGCCGTCTATACCGCTGGGTTAGGCTCTTCAAAAATTCCTTTCGATTTTGCGAGAATCATCTGTTATCACCATTCCCGGGCTTGGAGAGATCCCGGGGCTGTGTGTCCTATTTTCCGGGATTTCAAAATCCCGGGCTTGTTTGACGATTTACTGATCACTAATTCTGGGATGTTGAGTATTCTTGGCATATTCTTTATGCTTATATCCAAATAATTTAATGTTACATTGTAGTATTTAGATTTTTGTTGTCCAATCTATTCTAATATTGTACAGCTAAATTCTATAATTCTAGTTTGTTCGGGTGGGTGGGGGATTGGGGACTAGTAGTATTTTACTGTTAGAGGTGCAAATATTCGAATGATGAAATAAATGAAAATGGTTCAGCAGCTACTACCTGTTAAATGCTAGCTTAAAAGAGCTTGGCCATTTTATTTTAATACACAAATGATACATGAAGTTGTATAATGAACTTATTGGAGATCATATAATATTTTAAGTTTATTTGAATAATGAATTAAATTAAAGTGGTTCAGCAGCTACCTGTTAAATACTAGCTTAAAAGAGCTTGACCATTTTATTTCAATACATGAATAAAACAAAGTCATATAATGAACGTATTGGAGATTGTATGCGTTTATTCGAATAATGAATTAAGTTAAAGTGGTTCAGCAGCTATCTGTTAAATGCTAGCTTCTTCTTCAAAGAGATTGGCCATTTTATTTTAATACATGAAGAAGATGAAGTCGTATAATGAACTTATTGGAGATTGTATAATATTTTAGATGAATACATTTATTATTCAATGAATTAAATTCAAGTGGTTCAGCAGCTACCTGTTAAATGCTAGCTTAAAAGTGCTTGGCCATTTTATTTTTATTGACAGCCAATGGGCCATCATTAAATAAAATCGCACTAAGATATTTATTAGATCACATGCTGTTAAAAATATAGTTCATAATACATACGCCCAACAAATACAGTATTTTTTTCACATCCCGGGATAATTTTGGAAATCCCGGGGTTGGAATATCCCGGCTTTGGTGACAACACAAATAGATTGGACAACAAAAATCTAAATACAATGTAACATTAAATTATCCATTCTGAATATAAGCATAAATATTATCCTGTGAATACTCAACATCAGGGAAATGGTGATCACTAAATCATCAAACAAGCCCGGGATTTCAACATCCCGGAAAATAGCAAACACAGCGGGGGGTGATCCAAATCCCCCCGGGAATGGTGATAACACATCTCTGAAAAAAAAACAATGATTTTGATGACTCATTCTTCCAGGTTTTCCTTTACCAGGTGTCAGAGTTTCCAATCACCTCTCAAACCTCTTAACATGCTACAGACCTTGTCATATCAACAGCCATGTTAGCAAGAGGTAGGAATAAATACAGCCGATTTTACTCGTTAAAGGTGTTGGCAATCTCCACTTCGAGCCTTGTTGTTTGTCGTTCAGTAATGTCGTTCTCTGTCTCTGCCACCAGTGGCAGTGGCCCAGCAACAACAACAACAACAACAGCACCGAAAGTGGACGTCTGCATCATCGGAGGTGGCATAGGCGGATGCGCAGCAGCTGCATCTTTGTTTTCTTCTCCTTCGTCTAAAACAACATCTTCAACTGTTGATGAATCCTTAGATGTAATGCTACTGGAAATGGGTCGTGGCGTTGGCGGGAGGGCATCAACTCGCTTTACCCGTGACGATGATCGAATAGCCATTAATCATGGTGCTCCTCATGCCGATATTCGCACGTTCGAGGGCAGAAATGTTATGAGACAACTCGAGAAGATTGGATTTGCTCAGCGTAGTTCTTCTCTCGTCGCTACCAACAAGAATGATCAGGAGGATGGTTCGAATAATGAATCTGTAAATGTCGAATACTGGACGGGCAATCCAACGATGCATCGGTTATCGGAAGGATTACTGGAGAAAGTGTTACCAAACAAACCGCAGTATCTATTCAGATCCATGGTACGTAAGGTGGTTCCTATGATGAACGAAAATACAGTTGAGGGGTGGCGCCTCATGGACAAGGACGATCATATTCTTGCAGAGACAAAATGGTTGTTATTGGCGGGATCTGGTATGGCTCATCCAAGATGGACGGATGCCTTTGGCGGTGAACCGCCTCTATTAGCAGCTGCCAAGCTCATTGGAAGTTCGGAACTAGATAGAGTATTGAAAATTATCGGAAATGTTAGTGCGCGTCCCGTGCAGGCAGCATTAATGGCCTACGACTTGGACGATGCCAACACCGAGGTCAGTATCAAGACCATTTTCAACAATCTGCTCAAGGAGAGGAATGGTGTTGTACTGGAAACTCCTGGGGATAGTGTTCTGGATAAAATTGTTATTCAAAGAAACGGTAATAATATGGTGTCAGTGGTGGGTCATTCCAATGCAGAATTTGCCGAATCCGCCAAAGACACGTACGGCTCTACATCAACGGCAGCTCGCATTGGGGGTGCTGCATCTAGTGCGGATCGCGAACAGGAAGTATTATCGGCTCTCATGGATGCCATCACTCGTAACCTTGCGACTAGCAGTAGTACTAATATGGATGATACAGCGTCGTGTGCAACTGTTTCAGAATCATGGGGGCCGTTCCTTCACCGATGGGGGAATGCCTTCCCTGTGGGATCATCGTTACAAGTGGATGACGCGATTGTTAAAGACGCAAAAGTAGCCTTTTGTGGAGACTACGTTGGGAGTCAAGAACGATTTGGAACATTGGAAGGTGCTCTTTTGTCGGGTCAAGAAATTGGTGAGAAATTGAAAAGCATGTTGTAGCTCTTCTTAAGTTACTAAATGTTTCAGCGTTCGATGCTCTTTATAACTTTTTTACGTTTAAATTGCTTTCCGCAGCATTTCATCGTGAACTCCTACTACTACTTTAGTACTAGCTAAATCTCCAAAGAAGGGAGGTGGAAATACTACTAATCTTGATATTCGTACTGTCTTGGTAGAGTACACCTTGATAAGGTTGGCTAGAGCAGGTGTGCATCAGAACTGTTTGTTTCCTGTAGGTTTCCTACCAGTAGCCATCCAATGCGATCATTAGTTAATTTTGCGCGGCCTGTTGGTATCAGCGAGCCGACTGCCACCATAGCGACTAGCTAGACTGCTCTACCCCTCGTTGAATTTTTCACGAAAACTCCTTTCACGATATTATTATTTATTATTATTTTGTCTTTTTTAAAAGTAAGGTCGTGCCAACCACTCCTATTATATCCCGAGGTGTGCAATCGATCCATTAACTTGGCTTTACCTGACGCGGGACTCTTGCCGGATAAAAGATTCGTTAATCCTACTCGCCATGGCAACTTCACGTAAGAAGAGTTCCCGTCGGTCTACTTCTACATCAGCTGATTCTACTACCAACGCTGCTCTACCCGCCAACAAATGTTGTTTGGAAGCTAATAAAAATGAAAGGCCGAAAATCCTGTGCCTGGGAATGTCCTATCCTTCATTGGAGAATCAACTGAAATTCTACAACGTAGATTTAGCCGATTGGTTGGGTGATGGACGTACTCTTGCCGACATTACCGTGGAAGACATCTTTCAATGTGTGGGACAGGGAATGTTGACCGAAATGGACGCTCGAGACTTGGCCCGTTGCGTAGCAACTGAGATTGCAACGAACACGGAAGTCTACACCGTATCTCAGGAAAAGGCAGCCGAGTATGATGAAACCAGACATCTCCATGCCAACTTTAATCGTCATCGATTTGTTCAGTCTTTGCATTTTTCCTTTGGCCGAGACGATAAAGGTTACCTCCAAAAAAAGGACGATTCCGACGACAAGTACCAGGGTCGCAAAATGCATCCTGACTTTACGGTACGATTTAGACAAGCCATTTTGGATTATTTTTGGATCCCTCAAGGCTGGGACCAGCATCACTGGTCTCCTTCCCTGTTTTCGGATATTCTGCCAACCTTGGTTCGAAACGGTCTTTTGGACACGGACGACGACGACGACAATTCAATCAACCAAAATACCCCCTGTGGTGTTTACCTACCCTTTTGCTTTCATGTGTTTCGTCAAGTTATCAATGCACTTCCGATACTTCGAGAATATTTTGCAATTACCTTTTTGAGAAAGAAGGATCTCCACGAGGTTGCCTTATGGAAAGGCACTCAGACTATTGATGAATGTCGGATGAAGAGTTTATTGGGGAAAAGACGTGATCAGGAAGAGGTGTACTGTACCTTTGGGTCTCAAGAAGTTACAGAAGCCGGAGAGGGACCTCGAGATGAACCAAAGAAAATCCTTGTTGACATTCTCACGCGACTAGAAGATTTCGACGACATTCGCATGATCAAGTTGCGACCACTCAAGCAACATAATCCACTGAAAAAGATTCCAGTACGTTTACACGAAAAGGGTGGACTCCAGGGATTGATTGATCCAAATAAGGTGAAACGTGGATTTCATCTCGAGTCGTTATCTTCTGACGAGGGGGAACCTATCAGTGTTGCTGCTGTTGATACTTCTGAGAGTTTTTCGAAGAAAAATATTTTATTTTCTTCGTCGCTATCGTCTGAAGTGAAGCAAGCTCCAACCAAGCATATCGAAATCAGAAACGGCAAAAAGTATGTGAATGGAAGGCTCGGTTGTCCCATTAATGGGTGCGACAAGGTAGCGGATAGTAAAAGAAGCAACTACATGTGCAAAAAACATTATAGGCTATCGATTTCCCAACCCCAACAACATTTCAAGACGGCGGCCGTCATCACACCATCGCCATCTTCCTTGTCAATGATTGACAAGCGAAGGAGAACGGCTATTTTGACATCACCACGTAAATTAGTCTCTCCTGTCAAGCGAGAGCTGTCGTTCAATATCACCAATGATGCTGACTTATCCACCAACGTCACTTGTAGTGGTCCAAAAAGGACGAGAGCTACTACAGCGGTTCGCGCCTTGGCTTCAACCCGTCCCACCAGGGCGACCGCGCCAAATAGGAGCTTTGTATCACTACCAACAATCTATCCAAAATCCTCGAAGAAACACACTGCCAAGGAGGTGAAGGCCATCACGCCAAGACGATCCGAGTCGGAGGGAGCAAGAGGAATTTCAGGCGAAAGAATTGCGATAGAAAATGCTACAAATGTCAGCGGAAAGCTTGTATGCACTTACCCAAGAGGCGACAAAAGAGCTGATGGGCCAAAGTTCAACAGCAGGTGCAAAAGCCATTTTACACTCTCTAAAGAGGAAAATGAGGCTGAGATTGAACCAAGCGCCGGTGAAAAAACAACCTCAACTCCTTATTACGAGTTGCACGCAAACTCAAAAGCGGGAAATGAAAATTGCGTCAGATATTGGAAAAACGGAGAGAAGACCTGCAAAGTTGATTCATTTGTCACGATGTCGGACAGAGCTAGGGGCGACGGCATGTTTCGTCAAAGTCATACTTTTTCCAAGCAAAGCGCTACCTGTCAACCAACGCTGGGAAGTTTAAATCCCACAAGGCACATAGTGTTAGACGATGATTACCGGCAGCCTTCTCGCGATTCTCCTATCAGTGTCCTCGAGAAGCTGCCACCGCCTGTTGTATTCGCTGGCACGAACAAGACTTCAGTGTCCGCGTCCAAACTCGCATTTTATTCTGACCAGGAGGCGAGTCATTCCGAGGCCTCCTCGGATGGGGACCAAATGGACGAGAAACTGCCGTTTAGCGAGGAGCAGGACCGAGGCAAGAATGATGACGAGTCTGATGGCAACAGCTCGGAGAGTCAGCAGGATCAACCATTGGCCCTTCGATTGAAGGAACGAGTGAGTTATATCATTGATAGTCTCAGCCGTAGCAAGAGGGCACCAGCAAATGCGACACGTTCAACAGATGTTCAACTGTTGTCACCCGATTCTGAAACACGAACTCCCGCAGCTGCTCGCACGGACAGCCAGCGCAAGGAGAGAAAAGCTGCACCCCAACCAAAATTTGGTCGTGGAACACGCACTGGACGAACGGATTCTTCTGTTGTTGACGGTGGTATTCTTGCGCAGGTTGGAAGTGCCGTCAAACCAAAGGCATCCAAAAAACGCGCTCGCGACAGAGACGATTCTCCTCCCAGCAAACAAGCAAAAGCCTCGAAAGCCAAACAAGGAAGCTCATTCGAAGATCCTTCACCCAATGTAGATCACGCGAAAGGTGGTCTAAGTCTATTTGTTGAGAAAGACGGAAAAATCTAGTGTAGTCTCGCATCTCTCACGTAACGATTGATCGCAGGCAGTAGCATGACTTGATACTTTAATTATGCGACTTAAAAATCACTACAATTGTAGTTTAATCTCCCTTCTTTTGGTTGCGTTGACAAAACTAACTTAGATATTAGCTTGACTTAATCCTTGACGATTTGACCACGATGATCTCGTGGTGCCTTCATTTTTAGCTCCCAACGACCCGGCTCGTAACTGCTGCGCAAGATAATCGTTCGTTTGCTCTCGTCGGGACTGCAACAATACAAGGTTACCGCGTGTCCTTTAATATCCACGACGAAGACGGGCCGTTGCATTTCTGCGCTAACATCTTCTACCAACTGTTGTGACGTATCAAACACTTTTCGCTTATCGTTCGAACTAACACCTCGAATTTGCACCAATTCTTGCTCCGACAGATCGTTGCAAATCGCTGCGAAAAAGGCATTGACTGTTTCTTCGTCTGCATTGTGCTCGTCACTAGTATCAACATAATTATGTGTTGCCATTGTCTTCCAAGCCAGACGTTTCGATGCTTCTTTTCTCAGAGTCTTGATCTGATTGGGAGTTACACCCTCTGGATTATCGGGACTGTAAACAGTATTGGTGTTGGGACTGGCAAAGAAGACAACGGCAGTGTTGCCGTGTTCGTAATGGCGTAGCGGAACGAAGAAGCCATTTGCTGCAGCTATCAGTAAGAATCCTGAAACAAATATGCGTAGCAATTTCATGACGTTTTCAGTAATAATGCTGCTTGCTGTAAAGGAATCGTTGATAGACAGATGAGAAAAAGAAAAATAATTGTGTGTTTTCTTGTTGTTTGTTGTTGTGTACGTAGATTTTGATTGGTTGTGATGTTTTCAGAGCCAGCCGAAGGGAACGTGAGACAAGGAGACCCGAATCCGACGTCACCGGAATGACCCGAAATGCCCCATCCCGTCTCCCACTCAGAAACAG
>Ga0210036_1001204_pt1 | contig 29216 bp, 25 predicted proteins | sample CryGeymeta201515_FD_185469 | JGI IMG/M metagenome (GOLD analysis project Ga0210036, IMG submission 185469) | Groundwater microbial communities from Crystal Geyser aquifers in Utah, USA - Crystal Geyser metaG 2015-15 (SPAdes) (version 2) | ecosystem: Environmental > Aquatic > Deep subsurface >...
TAAACAACGGATCTATCAGGGAATAGAGCAAATAAATCAAGAACCTGTTGTTTTTAAATGGAAATATAAAATTCAAGAGGAAAAAGTCGAAACAGCAGAATTGTCAACTTAATTTATGAACGGACTAATAGGATGGGTTTTCTTTTACAAATACATCAGCATCTTCAAATAAACCTGAATCCATACCTATTCCCTCATATATATCGACAGAAAACCTTTCATCCCAGAAAGAATTTGTAAAAAATCCATAGATAAAAATGTTTTCCCAAAGAACTGAAACAATGAATTCCCCGAACAGCATTTGGCAGGTATGTATGGTATCACCCACTGATACATCAAAATCATACAACAAATATTCCTCATTAATCGGACATTCCTGATTGGTTTCATGCAAAAGGATGGCATATACTTTCTCATTTTCGCTATCATCCCGTATAAAGCCATGAAGCACATAATCTCCTGTCGGCACAAAGGGAGGCTGAATAATTGTTGGGTCTAACAGACGCTTGTATATTTTAGTATACTCAAGATTATTAATAAGCGTATCCCCATCAGATAAATATTCATACATATTTACAATTTGATTAAAAGGATCATAAAGTTCATGTTCAGTAATAATCCACCTTGCATTGTTAACTGCCATTGGAATATATTCTTGGGTGTAGCTAAATTTTGATAGCCATGAGCACAAGATTAGGAGAAGTAGTTTGGCTGCTTGTGCAAGCTTTTTCCAGAACTGCTGGTAAAGAAGCATGAGGCAGGTTATTTTGATTTGGGTGCTAAGATAAGGCATTTTCGATTGGAAATCAAGAAGCTTTATGATTTTTTCAGGTACGATATTCCTACAGCTCACTTATTGGTGTTTTACTGAAAGATATTGACAAATTCAATTTTAAAAAGTAAATTTGTCAAAAAAACAGGCTATGATTGCCCGTACACTCACTCAAAAAATACTTGCACTTGCAAAAGTTTTTCCGGTGATAACCGTCACTGGCCCTCGTCAATCGGGGAAAACAACCTTACTGAAAGCTATTTTCCCCAACAAACAATATGTTAGTCTGGAAGATCCTGATACCAGGATTTTTGCGCAAAACGACCCACGCGCATTTTTAGCCAATCTACCGGATGGCGGCATACTGGATGAAGTTCAGCGGGTTCCGGCTTTGCTTTCCTACCTTCAGACCAGAGTAGATCAAAATCAGATTATGGGTGAGTTTATTTTATCAGGCTCGCAGAACTTACTATTGATGGATCAACTGTCGCAAACGCTGGCCGGGCGAACAGCACTTTTAAAACTACTTCCGCTAAGCAATTTTGAATTGGACGCCACCGAATATGCTGACCAGGATTGGGAAGAGCGAGTCCTTAACGGATGTTATCCCAGAATTTATGATAAAAACATCCTGCCATCCGATTTTTATGCTTCGTATTTTGAAACCTATGTCGAAAGAGATGTACGCCAGTTGAAAAACATTCAAAACCTTGATCTTTTTACCAAATTCGTTATGCTTTGTGCCGGACGGACAGGACAATTACTCAACATCACTTCGCTGGCAAATGATTGCGGTATATCGCATCATGCTGCACAATCGTGGCTTTCGTTACTTCAAACCAGTTATGTGATTTTTCTGCTTCAACCTCATTTTGAGAATTTCTCCAAACGTATCGTCAAAATGCCCAAACTCTATTTTTACGACACAGGCCTCGCCGCTCATTTACTCAAGCTGAACGAAGCTGAACAGCTCAAAACACATTACCTTAGGGGAGGACTTTTCGAAAACATGATTCTTAATGAAATTCAAAAGCATTATTATAATCAGGGAAACAATCCACCCATATATTTTTGGCGCGATCAAACCGGTCATGAAATTGATTGTATGATCGAAAGTGCTTCCAGCTTCGAGTTGATTGAGATAAAATCAGCTATGACATTTCAGGAAGAATTTTTAAAACAAATTCGTTATTTGCGCAAACTCAATAATAACAAAAAAAATACCACGGCTAAAATTGTTTATACAGGAGACTTTCACCGAAAACAAGATGAGTTTGAACTACTGCCCTGGAATAAGCTATCTAAAAGCCTAAACTGATAAACTTGCTTTTTTATTTTCCTTACCCTATTTTTGTCCTTCGAAATCGTTTGAAATGCTTTATCAACCTTCAGCCAAACACACTTACCTCAACATTAAAAGGCGCGACAGCTTTTAAAGTTCCATTTTGGTTGCCCTTCTCAGGGCTTGTTTTCTTTTTATTTATTCACCTTAAATACCAAATATTATGGAACTCCCTTTTGCAGAATCCTACAAAATAAAAATGGTTGAACCTGTGCGCAAAAGCACCCGTGCCGAGCGCGAGCAATGGATCAAGGACGCGAAATATAACCTCTTTAACCTGAAAAGCAACCAGGTTTTTGTTGACTTACTTACCGACTCGGGTACAGGCGCCATGAGCGACCGGCAATGGTCGGAAATGATGCTGGGCGACGAATCCTATGCCGGAGCCAGCTCCTACTACAAACTAAAAGAAGCCATCAGCACCATCACCGGCTTTCCTTATTTTTTGCCCACACATCAGGGACGCGCAGCAGAGAATGTGCTTTTTTCGGCCCTGATCAAATCCGGTGATCTTATTCCGGGCAATGCCCATTTCGATACCACCAAAGGACATATCGAATTTCGGAAGGCAACCGCTGTGGATTGCACCATCGATGAAGCCTCCAATACCACACTCGATCATCCTTTCAAAGGGAATATCGATCTGAAAAAACTTGAAAAAGTGCTGGCCGGAAATCCTGCTGAGCGCATCCCCATGATCATTATTACCGTTACCTGTAATACTTCGGGCGGACAGCCCGTTTCGATGGCCAATATCAAAGCCGTGAGCGAGATGGCCAAAAATTATGGCGTAAGGGTAATTTTTGATGCCGCCCGTTTTGCTGAAAATGCTTATTTCATCAAACAACGTGAAGCAGGTTATCAGGAAAAATCCATACGCGAAATTGTGCTGGAGATGTTTTCGTATGGCGATGGCATGACGATGAGCAGCAAAAAGGACGCCATTGTAAATATGGGCGGTTTTATCGCTTTGCGCGATCAGGGACTTTTCCGTGAGGCAAGCACCTTTAACATTATGTTTGAGGGTTTTATCACTTATGGCGGCATGTCGGGTCGTGATATGAATGCCCTGGCACAAGGACTTTATGAAGGCACCGAATTCGACACCCTCGACACCCGCATCAAACAGGTTGCCTATCTTGGAGGCATACTAAAAGATGCCAGCGTTCCGCTTCAACTTCCTTTTGGCGGTCATGCCATCTTTGTGGATGCCAAACGCTTTTTGCCTCAGCTTCCCAAAGAACAGTTTGCAGCACAAACGCTGGCTGTTGAATTGTATATGGAAGGAGGCGTTCGTGGTGTTGAAATTGGCACTATCCTGGCCGACCGCGATCCCGTTTCACGCGAAAACCGCTATCCGGAGCTGGAGCTTTTAAGGCTGGCCATCCCAAGACGCACCTACACCAACAACCATATGGCTTATGTGGCTGCCGCACTGATTAATGTGTGGGAAAGACGCCATGAGATTACCTCAGGCTACAAAATAACCTATGAAGCCCCGATAATGAGGCACTTTACCGTAGAACTGGAAAAAGTTTAACACTGTAATCAATCTGATATTTCACACTTTAAGTGGGTATTATGTGGTTTTTTGCACATAATTCCCACTTATTTTTATAGTTCTATAATGATTTTTGTAAAGCATTTCTTTTCAAATGGCCATAATCAAAGCATACTAAAGCTGGTTCAGCAAAATGGAATTTTAAGGGGTGAAAAGTGATATTTACATTAATAAGTGGTATATTTGTGAATATTTTCCAATAATCGACACTTATTTATGAAAAGAGCTATTGAATCTCACTTATTAGATTGGAAGAATAAAGAAAACCGATTACCATTAATCATACAAGGAGCCAGGCAAGTTGGTAAAACATATATCATGAAATGGCTGGGACAACATCATTTCAGCCAATTTGCCTATTTCAATTTTGATGAACGACCGGAGTTGAGGGAGTTTTTTCAGCGTAACAAATCAGCCGGGCGTATTCTTTCTTCCTTGTCCTTGATCAGTGGTATGCAAATTGATGAAAATACGCTTCTTATCTTAGATGAAATTCAAGAAGCTCCTGAAGTTTTAAGTGCCTTGAAATATTTCGCAGAAAGTAAACCCAATATACCTGTCATTTGTGCGGGATCATTACTTGGGATATTTTTACACCAAGGCCATTCTTTTCCGGTTGGTAAAGTAGAATTCTTATCACTTTTTCCCATGACATTTCGGGAGGTAATTCCCTATTGGGATTCGAAAGCAGCACAGATGCTGCAACAGCTAAATACCATTGAACCCATTCCAGACTATTTCTATAATGATTTGATCGATCATTTTAAAAAGTATCTGATAACCGGAGGCATGCCTGCTGTAGTGAACAACTTTAATACTAATCACAACTTTGAAAATTTAGATTCATTGCTGGAAAACCTTTTACTATCATTCAAAGGCGATTTTGCCAAGCATCCGGTAATGACAAATATTGCAAAAATTGGCCTGGTATTTGACTCTTTACCTTCTCAGCTGGCTCGTGAAAACAGAAAATTTGTTTACCAGCTGGTCAGGACAGGTGCACGTGCACGAGATTATGAAGATGCCATTCAGTGGCTGATCAATTCAGGACTTGTTTACCAGGTTTATAGAAACACAAAACCTGCGCTGCCTTTATCGGCTTACGATGACTTAAACGCCTTTAAACTTTATATGCTCGATGTAGGGCTTCTTCGCAGGATGGCAAAGCTCTCACACGCGGCATATGCTGAAGGCAACAGACTATTTACCGAATTTAAAGGGGCTATGATGGAAAGCTATATTCTACAAAGCCTTGTAGCACAATTTGATACACTTCCAAGATATTGGACTTCAGGAAATGCTGCAGAAGTGGATTTTATACTTCAGTTTCAGAATGACTTGATTCCAATAGAAGTGAAAAGCGAAGCAAACATCAAAAGCAGAAGTTTAAATCTTTTTCAGCAAAAATTTAAACCCAGATTGAGAATACGCTATTCCTTAAAAAACTTACAATATCGCGATGGATTAGTAAACATTCCTCATTTCCTGTCGGATTACACCAATGAAATTATTAAAATGACTGGCGAAACAGGTAAAATAAAAAGTTGAAAACACCTTTAGTTCAGGAATAAGGTTTTTACCCAATTTTAGGTGGTCAAAGTAGTTTGTTTTAATTTGCCGGAAACAGCCCAAACAGCCACTTCCGGCAAATAAGGCTTAAAGCGCAATCACACTGTTTTCGGCATCGCCAAAGGCTGTTCCGGCTTGTGCATCGGCTTCGGTTTCGTTGAACCAGCGGCTGTTATCAGCCAGGTAACGAAACTGATAGCTTGCTCCAACAGGCAATTCAACTGTATGGCTGAAAGAACCGTCTTTGAGGGCCTTCATCACATCCGCTTCGGGATTCCAATCGTTGAAATCGCCAACAACGGCAATCAGTTCAGCATCTTGCGCTGCTTCTTTTGATACTTTAAAGCTTATTTTAGCAACAGGTTTTGTCTTCAGGATTTGTTTCTTGATACTCATGATAAATAATGGTTAGTTAAACAGTTAATAATGTCAGTTATTTTGACATTCAAGCGGCAAAGCTAAGCGCAAATTCTGACAGTCTCCAAATTCAGGTATTAAGCCTTTATTAATTAATATGTTGATTTACTTTACTTTATGTACAATTAGTCCAAGATTAGAACATAAAGCAATCGGTTTCGGAAATTATTGAACTACAAGAAAATGCATAATTTTTAACTCTAAGAAAGGCACATTGAATAAAAAAGAAAAAGCAAGCTGTTTCCATGAGCGCGGTGATCTACAAACAAGAATCTTTTAAGAAAAATGTTTCTTAATAAAGAAACTATTACCTTTGCAAAAATGTTTGATAAGTGCAGGCAGCAAAATTTAAAGTTGAGTTTTTAGAAGAGGCAGCTGAGTTCCTTGACAGTCTTGATGAAAAAGTAAGGGATAAAATTATTTACAACATCACAAAATCCATGTTTTCGAGCGACAAGAATCTCTTCAAAAAGCTAACTGATGAAATTTGGGAGTTTAGAACATTATTTAATAAAACGTATTACAGGCTTTTCGCTTTTTGGGACAAATCAGGTAAAAGCGAAACGCTTATAATAGCTACGCATGGGCTAATAAAGAAAACTGATAAAACTCCTCAAAATGAATTAAACAAAGCTAAACGTATGAGGAAAAATTATTTTGAACTGAAAAATGATAAAAAATGAAAAAACAAGAATTAAAAACTTACAGTCTGGAAGAAGTTACTGATAAATATATCGGTAAAAGAAATACGCCAAAGCGCGAAGCTTTTGAAAACGAGTTACGACTCGACTTGCTAGGAGAAGCTATAAGAAAAGCCAGATTAGAGCGAAACCTGACACAAGAAGAACTTGGACGTCTGGTTGGCGTTCAAAAAGCTCAAATATCAAAACTGGAAAACAGTTTAACTGATGCAAGATTTGAAACAATTATCAAGGTTTTTAAAGCCCTAAACGCAAAAATAAATTTCAATGTTGAGTTGCTTAACCAAAAAGTAAAAATCGCTTGAGATTCAAGCATAATTACTAAGGACACCACTATAATTATTATCTGCAATACATGAAAAACAACGGATTTATGCCACGAATAAAATTGTACTTTTGTAAAAACAGTTAACAATGAAAGCCATCGAAATAAACACACGCACAAATAAAGAAGGACGGCTATCGCTGGATTTTCAACTTGATCAACCCGACAAGAAAGTTCGGTTGCTGATTTTACTTGAAAATGACGAGGAAACTCAGGAAGAAGCCTGGCTAAAAGCTGTTTCATCCAATCCGGCATTTGATTTTTTAAAAGAGGCGGATGAAGATATTTACACTGTAAATGACGGAGAAGTCTGGTATGGTTAAAAACTCAGTGGTTTTAGTTCCCTTCCCTTTCGACGAATTTGATGCTGTGAAAGTTAGGCCTGCTTTATGTCTTACGAATGAAATTGGTTCATTAGATCATGTGATAATCGCTTTTATTTCAAGTAAGATACCACAAGAAGTTTTAAAAAGTGATCTCATCCTCTCACAAAAAATTCAGGGTTTTAAAAAGACCGGACTCATGAAAGACTCAGTTATCCGGTTGCATAATTTAGTAACAATACCTAAGTCCCTCATTAGAAGAAAACTTGGTGTAATCAGTCCGGCGACTCATAGTCAAATCAAAGAAAAGCTTCTCAATATGTTTGAGTATTAGTTTGTTTGATGCTTGTAAATCTTCAATGCTTAATTTTGCAGCAATTTCATTACCAAATGTCATCAATATGGACACCACAAAAAAACACACACGCTACGAACGTATCTACCTTCAACTGATTGAGCTCCTCAAAAAGAGTAACAATCCCCTTTCGAATATGGCCACCATTGCTGCCCTACTTAGCGGTAAAATGGATTATTTTTTCTGGACAGGATTTTACCTGCTGCAGGATGGCAAATTGCAGGTTGGCCCTTATCAAGGATCGCTGGCTTGTATTAATCTGGCCAAAGATACCGGCGTTTGCTGGGCCGGGATTAATCAAGCCAAAACTGTGATTGTGGCTGACGTACATGCTTTTGAAGGCCATATAGCCTGCGACAGCCGTTCGCAATCCGAAATTGTGATTCCATTGCGCAATAAATCCAATGAAATTGTTGGTGTGATGGATGTTGACAGCAGCGAAAAAAACAGTTTTGATCAAACTGACGCCTACTGGCTTGAACGCATCGTAGGCTTGGTTTATGGTTAAGCCCTCGTTCCTAAATGCGATCAAAGCATAAAAAACATACTTTTGCAGCCTCAATGCAAATGCCTTGAAATACGTATTCGACATATTGTTTTTACTGGCTCTGACTTATCAGGCTTTTCCGCCTGCCATTACCCTAAACAGCAAGGAAGTTACACCTGCTAACCGCTGGATGGGCGTGTTGATTCTTGCCCTGATGCAAGCCATTCTTTACAATTTCGGAGACTGGATCGGCGAACGTTTTATGTACCTCTTCGACGCAAATAGTCCAATCATTGTTTTTGCAGTGCTGGCATTTATTAGCTTTAGATTGATCCAACAAGCCCTGAAAATACGAAAAGGTACACACTTATTCTCCTTTCACTCCTTACAGCACCTCAGTCTGTTGGCTGTTATGACGGCTTTTCCGGCATTTTTTGCAGGTTTGATTCGGCCCTGGTTTAGCCCAATCGACTGGTATTTTAGCTGGCTGTTGTTTATTGGGTCATTCATTTTTGCATTGGTTGCTACCAAAATGCCGCACAGTCCTTATCAAATTCTTATGGCAAGTTTCTTGCAGTTGGCAGCTGCGGCTTTAATAATACTTAATGCCTTTTTTGTTTTATTTTCAGCTTATTTGATGTGAAAAAATCCTTTTATTTTTTGAATCTCAGTTGGCAAATTGTTGCGATTCTTTTTGCCTTTACACGCTCTGCACACGCCCAGCCTGCCGGGTACTACAACGGCACGGAAGACCTTATAGGTGTAGAATTGCGACAAGCTTTGCACAACATCATTGATAACCATAATGCCCGTTCCTATTCGCAGCTATGGTCAGATTTTGAATTAACTGATAAAAAACTCAATGGCAAGGTGTGGGACATGTATTCCGATCAACCGGATGGAACCCCTGCCTATGAATACACTTTTTTCAGCGATCAATGCGGTAATTACAGCGGCGAAGGAAGCTGTTATAATCGTGAGCACAGCTGGCCCAAAAGTTGGTTTGGCGATGCCAGCCCGATGTACACCGATCTTTTCCACCTCATCCCCACAGATGGCTACGTAAACGGACGCCGAAGCAATTACCCCTTTGGAGAAGTTGGATCAGCCAGCTGGATCTCCACCAACGGATCCAAAGTCGGCAGCAATAACACTTCCGGATATAGCGGCACCGTTTTCGAGCCCATCGACGCCTACAAAGGTGATCTGGCTCGTGGCATCCTTTATATGACAGTACGTTATTACGGTGAAGACAATAACTGGCCCGGAAGCGCAATGACCGATGGAGCCAATCTAAAAGACTGGGCGTTGAGCCTGATGCTGCAGTGGCATCTGCAAGATCCTGTAAGTCAGAAAGAAATTGACAGAAACAATGCAGTTTACGCGCTGCAAAACAATCGAAATCCCTTTATCGATGAACCCGATTTTGCCCTTCGCATGTATGACCCAACAGCTCAGATCGAAAGTCGTTTTGCAGCACAAGTCCGGATTTTTCCCAACCCGGTCAATCATACGGCTAATGTCAAGATTCAATGGGAAAGCCAGCTGACAAACGGTTCGCTGTTGGTTACCGATCTCAGTGGCCGCACACTAATGATTCAGCCGGTCGAAAATACCGAAAACCATGAGACAGCGATGGATATGACTGGTTTTAATCCAGGCTTTTATTTGATTCATTTACAACAAAACAATCAAATAATTTTTACAGGAAAATTGATTTTAAATTAGCAAGAAATATGCACAACATACGCATTACCAAAGAGTTTAAGTTTGAAATGGCGCACGCCCTCAAAGGATACGATGGACCATGTCGCAACATCCACGGCCACAGCTACGAGCTGAAAGTTACGCTCATCGGAAAACCCATCAACAATTCCTCTGATCCCAAACTGGGCATGGTGATGGATTTTGGCGACCTAAAAAAAATTGTCAAAAAACAAGTTGTTGATGTGTTTGATCATGCACTGGTACTAAACAAAACAATGGATCCCGAAGCCGTTAAAATACTGCGCAAGCATTTTGAAAAGATTTATGTGCTCGACTATCAACCTACCAGCGAACTGATGGTAGCCGATTTTGCTGATAGAATAGCTTCTGAATTGCCAGATAATATAAAGATTTACAGCGTATCACTGCGTGAAACCGGAACAGCATATGCCGAATGGCATGCAGCGGATAATCAGTAGTAATGTGATCTAAATCACAGACTCAGTTTCCTATAAAAGCTGTGAATCAACTACCTTCGTAGTCACAAGATTGCGAAACATGCGAAGAGTTGACACCTCCAAACTATCGAAAGATGAATGCTGGGGCATACAAATTTATGGCCTGAACCATTGCAAGCGAATCAACTGTAAATGGCAAGGCATCAGTGCTTGCGCCGGTAAAAACATTGTCCGGACAGGTTACAATGCACTTGGAAATAAAATAGAACCAGAAGGCATGGCACATTAAGACTTTGGCAACGATTGCGTGCCGGATATATGGAAAAACCTATATTTGTAGCTGAATCAAAAATTTGCCATGTCAGTTGAAATTTACAAGCCCAAAAATCACATCCGAATTGTAACAGCCGCTTCACTTTACGACGGCCACGATGCAGCTATTAACATCATGCGCCGTATTATACAATCGAGCGGTGCCGAAGTAATCCATCTGGGTCATAACCGATCGGCCGGCGAAATCGTGCGCACTGCCATTCAGGAAGATGCACAGGCCATTGCCATTACTTCCTATCAAGGTGGACATATCGAATATTTCAAATATATGTATGATCTTCTTCAGGAAGCCGATTCAGGTCATATTCGTATTTTTGGCGGAGGAGGAGGCGTAATCCTGCCCGAAGAAGTTGAAGAACTGCACCAATACGGCATCGCACGCATTTTTTCGCCCGATGACGGACGCGCGATGGGCTTGCAAGGCATGATCAATCAACTGCTCGAAAAATCAGATTTCCCTCCCGGAAAAGACCTGAAACCCGATCTGGATTCCATCCGCAGTAAAAATTTTAAAGCCATTGCCACTTTGATTTCGGCTGCAGAAAATCATCCGGAAGAAGTGCGTGATTTCATCGACAGCCTGCCTGATCATACCCCGCGAAAAGCTCCCGTTTTGGGTATCACCGGAACAGGAGGTGCTGGAAAATCGAGTTTGGTAGATGAATTGGTACGTCGTTTTTTGGATGACCAGCCCAACAAAACTATTGGAATTGTATCGGTCGATCCCTCCAAAAGACGAACGGGAGGTGCCTTGCTGGGCGATCGTATCCGCATGAATGCCATTGATAACGAGCGTGTTTTTATGCGCTCGCTGGCAACCCGCCAATCGAACCTGGCCATGTCGAAATACGTGAAAGACGCTGAAGTAATACTGCAGGCAGCAGGTTTTGATCTGGTGATACTCGAAACTTCGGGCATCGGACAAAGCGATACAGAAATCATCGACCACAGCGACCTTTCGCTTTATGTGATGACTCCCGAATACGGCGCTGCCACACAGCTCGAAAAAATCGATATGCTCGACTTCGCCGACCTTATCGCCCTCAATAAATTCGACAAACGTGGTGCTTTGGATGCCCTGCGCGATGTGAAAAAACAATACCAGCGCAACCACCTGCTTTTTGATAAACATCTTGATACAATGCCGGTTTTTGGCACCATCGCCTCACAATTCAACGACCCGGGGGTGAATGCCTTGTATTATCAGCTGCTCAGAACCATAAAAGAACATACCGGTGTAGCCTTTGAAACTGACATCAAAAACCTGAACGAACTCTCTGAAAAAATATTTATCATACCACCCAAACGTGTCCGCTACCTGAGCGAGATAGCTGATACCGTGAGGCAATACAACACCTGGGCTCACAAACAAAGCAAGCTGGCACACCGCTATCAAAGTTTAGTGGAGAGTAAAGACATTGCTGCCGATACAGCAGATGAAAGCTTATCGGAAAAACTACAACAACTGGCAGATTATGAGCGACAAAAACTGAATCCTCAAACGCTTCAGATTATTGAGAACTGGGAGACTAAGAAAAAGAAATACAAAGACAAAATATACAGCTATCAGGTTCGGAATAAGGTTATTGAGATAGACACACACACTACAAGCCTGTCGCAGCTCGAAATTCCCAAGATTAGTCTGCCAGCCTTTCGTTCATGGGGTGAAATTGTGCGCTGGAGCCTGCTCGAAAATGTACCGGGCGAATTTCCCTTTGCTGCCGGAGTGTTCCCTTTCAAACGCGAAGAAGAAGATCCTACCCGCATGTTTGCCGGAGAAGGCGGCCCCGAACGCACCAACCGCCGCTTTCATTATGTATCTTTCGAAATGCCAGCGCGCAGGCTTTCAACAGCTTTCGATTCAGTTACACTTTACGGCGAAGATCCTGCCCGAAGACCCGATATCTATGGAAAAATTGGTAATGCAGGTGTTTCCATCGCTTGTTTGGATGATGCCAAAAAACTTTATTCCGGGTTTAACCTCGCTGATCCCAAAACGAGCGTTAGCATGACGATAAACGGTCCGGCACCAACACTTGTGGGTTTCTTTATGAATGCCGCCATCGATCAGCAATGCGAGTTGTATATCAAAGAAAACGGGCTGGAACAGGAAGTGATTGCCATTATTGATGAAATATACCGGCAAAAAGGCACTAAGCGTCCGAGCTATCAGGGAGAGTTGCCTCCCGGCAACGACGGCCTTGGCCTGATGCTGCTTGGCGTTACGGGTGATATGGTACTCCCAAAAGAAGTGTATGAACGCATAAAAGCCGACACGATCAGCAAAGTACGTGGCACAGTGCAGGCCGACATCCTGAAAGAAGATCAGGCACAGAATACCTGTATCTTCTCTACCGATTTCAGCCTTAAAATGATGGGCGATGTTCAGGAATATTTTATCACAAACAAGATTCAAAATTTCTATTCTGTTTCCATTTCAGGATACCACATCGCCGAGGCCGGCGCCAACCCTATTAGTCAGCTGGCCTTTACACTTGCTAATGGTTTCACTTATGTGGAATACTACCTGTCGCGCGGTATGCATATTGATGACTTTGCCCCTAACCTTTCTTTCTTCTTTTCCAATGGCATTGATCCGGAGTTTTCAGTTATTGGCCGTGTAGCCCGTTTGATTTGGGCCAAAACCATGAAAAACAAATATGACGCCAACGAACGTGCACAAAAACTCAAATACCATATCCAAACTTCGGGTCGTTCGTTGCATGCACAGGAAATTGATTTCAATGATATCCGCACTACTTTGCAGGCTTTGTATGCCATTTACGACAACTGCAACTCGCTGCATACCAATGCCTATGATGAAGCTATCACCACACCAACTGAAGAATCGGTGCGCCGGGCAATGGCTATTCAACTGATTATCAACAAGGAGTTGGGACTGGCAAAAAACCAGAACCCTTTGCAGGGAGCCTTCATTATCGAAGAGCTCACAGCGTTAGTTGAAGAAGCCGTAATGGCCGAATTTGATCGCATCACAGAACGCGGTGGTGTGCTGGGAGCCATGGAAACCATGTATCAACGCGGAAAAATACAAGAAGAATCCCTTTATTATGAGAGCCTGAAGCACAATGGCGATTTACCCATCATTGGTGTAAATACTTTCCTTTCGAGTAAAGGCTCACCAACAGTGAGACCCGGCGAAGTGATACGTGCCACTATCAAAGAAAAAGAATACCAGATTCAAATGCTGGAACAACTGCATAAAAGCTGGGAAAATGAAATTCCGGCACAGCTCGAAAAGCTAAAAAAAGCTGCACTTGAAAACAAAAACGTTTTTGAAGACCTGATGGAGGCTACTAAATATGCATCACTTGGGCAAATTACTCAAGCCTTGTTTGAAGTGGGTGGGCAATACCGCAGAAATATGTAAGTCATTTTCTAGTAAAGACTTATATCGTATTGATAAACCAAGCCCAACACAGTAACGATCATATATAAAATTGTTAGCGGCAGACCAATTTTAAAGTAATCGGTAAAATTATAGCCTCCCGGTCCGTAAACCATCAGATTGGTTTGGTAGCCGATTGGTGTAAGAAAGCTTGCTGCGCCGGCAAAAGCTACCGTTAAAATAAATGGTTTTGGATTGATGCCCAATTCAAGAGCCATACTTACGGCAATAGGAAAAATGAGGGCTACGGCTGCCTTATTGGTAATGAAAGAACCCAGTAAATTGGTTATCAGGAAAATACCAATTAAAACTCCCACAATACCAAAAGGTTTAAAAATCCCAAAGGCAAAATCTGCAAATACGCCGGCCACGCCCGATTTAATCATCGCTGTTCCCAGCGCCAGCGAAAGGGCGATAATCAGCAATAAATTGAAATCAATGCTTTTGGCAATATCCTTTGGTGATACCACTTTTAGCAGCGTTACCAATAACACAAGCGCCAGGATGGCAGTAAAAAGCTTCACAAACCCCAAAGCCGAAGCGATGATAGCAATCAAAGTCCCTCCGATAAGCACAAACTGCTTATAAAAAGGTTGTTTTTTGAGTTCGCGCAAGCGGCTGATGATATAAAAATCATGCGCATCCATGGCGCGCTGTTCAAAATCCTGTCCTGCAACCAAAAGCAACACATCTCCGGCCGCAAGCTTCACATCACCCAGCTTGCCCGAAACCCTTTCGCCATTGCGATGCACGGCAATAATGGCAGCATCATATTTGGCTCTGAAATTGGAAGTTCGTGCAGTTTTTGAAATGAGGGTAGAATTGTAACTAATCACTATTTCAATAACACTTGTCTGTCTTTTACGGGCATACATGCCCAGTTGCGAAAGCCGCAACCCGCTTCGGGAAGCCACCATTTCAGCTATGGAATCCGTTTCGCCGGCATAAAGTAACACATCTTCCTTGCGTAAAATGGTTTCGGGACTGATGGGATTCATCGATTGCCCATCGCGCAGCACCTCGACCAGCAAAAGCCCGTTAATACTTTTCAATCCTGTTTCTTCCAGCGTTTTGCCATCGTATTCTGCATCATTGGCTATGCTTACTTCAGCGATAAACTCGCGGTTTTGCATTTCCAGATTTTCAATTGCATGCTTTTTTTCAGGCAAAAGTTTGTTGCTAAACATAATCAAATATATCACACCTAAAAAGGTCATGGTTAAGCCAACCAGGGTAAAATCAAATATCTCAAGCGGCTCAAGGCCTCCAACAATAAACTGATCCGTCACCATACCCGCCACAACAAGGTTTGTTGAATTGCCAATAAGCGTAGCCGTTCCGCCAAGAATTGCCGCATACGAAAGTGGTATTAAAAGTTTGGATGGAGCAATTCCATTTCTCTTACTCCAGCTGCTTACATAGGGCATCATTATCGCTACCAGCGGAGTATTGTTTAGGAAAGCCGAAAAACCAGCAACAGTAAAAGTCATTCTGGCCATAAAACCGCGGTAGGTTTTAGCCTTCGAAAAGGTGCGTTCGAAAAGCCTGTCGAGCAAGCCGCTTCGCCGGATAATATCACCCAAAAGCAACAACATCACCACCACAGCAATCTGTTCATTGGCAAAGCCCGAAAGGATTTCCTGAGGTGTTATCACCCTGAAAATCCCCAAAACAGCTATCCCAATCATAAAGGTAAAGCCCGGCCCCACCTTATTTACATAAAGCGAAACAATCAGGAAAAGTACGACTGCGATTACAATATAACCTTCAAAACCAAGCATTAAACTGGGCAGCGTTTCAATTATTTTTTTCAATTAATGCGCTAAATTAATTTAGACTGATGAGATTAGCAAATATATATCTGCTTTTGGAGTAAAGCTTATTCTACAGCAGTTATTGCCCAATCAGGAAAAACCGAAGGGTTTATATCAAAAACAACAGTACCCCAAAAAAGCATTATCAAACTCACGATTAAAACCCCTATTAAATTCAATATCAAGCCTGTGGTTGCCATTTGCCGCATCGTAATTCTACCCGAACCAAACACAATAGCATTGGGAGGTGTTGCAACGGGCAACATAAAAGCCATTGATGCAGAAAGCGTTGCCGGAATCATCAGCAATAGCGGATTAATCTCTGTATGCATAGCTATTCCGGCCAACACCGGAAGAATCATTTCGGTGGTGGCTGTATTGGAAGTGAGTTCTGTTAAGAAGGTCATCATAAAAGCTATGCCAGCTATTACAAACAAAACAGGATAATCGGCTACAAATTCCAATTGAATACCAAACCAAAGCGAAAGCCCGGAAACCTTGAAGCCCGATGCAAGTGCAAATCCGCCACCAAATAGCAGCAAAATCCGCCAAGGCAGCTGACGTGCGGTTGGCCAGTCGAGCAAAGCACCCTGAGTAGATTTTGATGGCCATAAAAATAACATCAAAGCCATCATAGTAGCTACAGTGCCATCAGTAATCAGCTCTGGATGAGGAAATAAATTACTCCACCCCGGAATTTTAAACAGCCCAAAATCCAGTTCGCCCCTAAAAATCCAGAGTACCGCCATTAAACAAAACACAACAAAAACAGCTTTTTCTTCTGCCCTTGCTTTTCCCATTGCCAATAGTTCATCACGAAAGGTGTTGACATTGAGTTGCTGCGTTTTTTGGCGCTTCCCGAACAACATAAAAAGATACACCCAGCTAAAAAGCAGCATGATGGTAGCCAGTGGTAGCCCAAACACAAACCAACTGGCGAAAGAAAGCTCGGGTGCATCAGGGAAATAAATATGAAAAATCCTGCTGAAAGACAGATTTGGCGGCGTTCCGACCAGTGTAGCCATTCCTCCTGTGGAAGCTCCGTATGCCACACCAAGTAATAATCCAACACCCATTCTGCTCGTTTTTGAGCTGTTTTGTTCCAGCTGATCCATTACCGAAAGCGCTATGGGCAGCATCATCATAGCCGTGGCTGTATTGCTGATCCACATACTCAGGAAAAAGGAGGCAAACATAAATCCCAAAAGGATACGCGCTGGCTTCACTCCCGTAAAACGCAGGATGTTCAAAGCGATACGCTTGTGCAGATTCCAACGTTGCATGGCAAGTGCGACCATAAAACCACCCATAAACAGAAAAATCACATCATTGAAATAGGTGGTTGCAACATCTTTTCCGTTCATGATGCCCAAAAGCGGAAAAAGAGCCACCGGCAAGAGTGAGGTAACAGCCAGCGGAACGGCTTCAGTAATCCACCAAACGGCCATAAGCAAAGCTACAACCAAGGTGTACGTCATTTCAGGATGTGCTGGGTCAAGGTCAACAAAAAACAGCAGATAAAGACTAATTAGTGGCATTATAACAAAGGCCACAATTTTACTCGTGTTTTTCACAATGGGTAGCTTTGATCACTACAAAGCTAACAAAAGCAAACACAAAACAAATATTAGTTACGGTCCTGATTAAAAATCCTGGTTTGCAATTGGATGCTGGTTTCGTGCACTAATTCAAGCAGCAACAATAAAAACTCACGATCGAGCCCCATGCTCGTCCCAATTGCCAGCCTGTCTTCGATAATATATTTCCACCGCTTGAGCTGAAATATGGTGATATTATTTTCTTTTTTATAAGCTCCTATTTCGCTAACTACTTCCATTCTACGGGCTAGCAACTGCATCAGCTCACCATCAAGCTTATCAATTTCGGTGCGCAACTCCTCCAATTTGTGCTGAAAATCAATGCTTCCGGTTCTTTCTCTGACGATAAGTTTAGCAAGAAGTTTTTCAAGATCATACGGACTAATCTGTTGATCGGCATCAGTGAGGGCATGCTCAGGATCGATATGACTTTCTATCATCAGCCCATTGGTTTCCAGATCGAGTGCTTTTTGTGCCACGCTCTGAAGCAGGTCGCGCCGTCCGGTAATATGGCTGATATCCGTAATTACTGGTAATGAAGGCAATAACCTCCTCAGCTCAATCGGAATTTCCCACATGGGGGCATTGCGGTAAGGCGATTGTTTAAAGTAATGAAAGCCACGATGAATGGCTGCCAATCTGTTGATTCCGGCCTTGTGGATGCGCTCCAAAGCCCCCATCCATAGCTTGATATCAGGCGTAAGCGGGTTTTTTACGAGTACCGGAATATCAACCCCTTTTAAAGCTTCGGCCAGCTCCTGAACCGAAAAAGGATTTACCACTGTGCGGGCTCCGATCCAAAATATATCGATTTTGTGCTTCAGCGCAAGTTCAATATGATGAGGATTAGCCACTTCGGTGGTGAGCAACAAACCCGTTTCCTGTTTAAGCTCGTTCATCCACCTGAGCCCTTCTTCGCCTGCTCCTTCAAAGCCATCTGGCCGGGTGCGTGGTTTCCAAATGCCAGCACGATAAATTTTTACCTGCGATAAACGCGCAAGCTGACGGCCAGTCTGCAAAACCTGTTCACGCGTTTCGGCACTGCAGGGTCCGGCAATAACAAGGGGTTCGACGCCTTTCGGCAGCCAGGAAGTAAGATCATTTATCTGGGGCGATGGACTCATAAATTATTAAGAATGGTAAACCATTAAAAATTTAATGCAAAGTTATCATTAAACAGCTAAGCTTCGTTTTTGTTGACAGCTTCATTAGAAAACATATCGGATGTCATCGTTTTGATTTTAGTTAATTTACGGGAAGCGAATACTTTAATTAATTTCCTCCGCTATTCAGCCGAAATTTCGTTTTTTTGCAGACTGAAACATCCCTCAAAAAGCGAAACCAAAGTGAAAAGAACAGAAATCAAAGCGGCCTTGCAGATGCAAGACCTTGAACATGAGATCAACGTGAAAGGCTGGGTACGTACCAAACGCGGCAGTAAAAATGTAGCTTTCATTGCCCTTAACGACGGCTCCACCATTCAAAACCTGCAATTGGTAGTGGATCTGGAGCAGATTCCGGAAGAAAAACTGGCCCTGATGCATACCGGCGCATCTGTTTCGGCAGACGGCAAACTGATTCCTTCAGCAGGAAGCGGCCAAAAAGTTGAAATGGCTGTTACTGCCATTGAACTGTTAGGCGAAGCCAACCCCGACTTTTACCCTTTGCAACCTAAAAAGCATTCACTCGAATTTCTGCGCGAAAAAGCCCATTTACGTTTTCGTACCAATACCTTTAGTGCGATTACCCGTTTGCGCCACGCCATGATTTTTGGCATTCATAAATTCTTCAACGACAGGGGTTTTTATAATATCCATTCGCCCATTATCACGGGTTCGGATGCCGAAGGAGCCGGAGAAATGTTTCAGGTGACAACCCTCAATCTTGAAAAACCACCGCGTAATGAGGATGGCAGCATCAATTTTGAAGATGATTTTTTTGGTAAGGCTGCCAACCTCACAGTTTCAGGACAATTAGAAGCTGAGCTGGCGGCATTGGCCATGTCAAAAGTTTACACTTTCGGACCTACTTTTCGTGCCGAAAACTCCAATACATCGCGCCATCTGGCTGAGTTTTGGATGATAGAACCCGAAGTTGCTTTCAACGATATCCATGATAATATGAATCTGGCCGAGGATATGCTGAAATACCTTATTCAGTATGCCCTCGATAATTGTGCAGACGACCTGGCTTTCCTGAGCAAACGCCAGCAGGACGAAGAAAAAAACAAAAAAGCTGATGAACGCTCGATGGAACTCATCGAAAAACTTCAGTTCGTTTTATCAAATTCTTTTGAGCGCATTTCCTATACCGAAGCTATTGATATCCTCAAAAATTCAAACCACAATAAAAAAGGGAAGTTTCAGTATCCCATCGAAAAATGGGGTGCTGATCTGCAATCAGAACACGAGCGTTATCTGGTCGAAAAACATTTTAAAAAGCCTGTAATACTTACTGATTACCCGAAAGAAATCAAGGCTTTTTATATGAAGCAAAACGATGATGGCAAAACAGTTCGTGCGATGGACGTGCTCTTCCCGGGAATTGGAGAAATTATTGGCGGTTCGCAGCGCGAGGAAGTTTACGACAAACTGCTTCAGCGCATGAACGAAATGCATATCCCTCTGGAATCGATGTGGTGGTTTTTGGAAACACGCAAGTTTGGCACTGTTCCGCATGCCGGTTATGGCCTCGGGTTTGAACGGCTGATGTTATTTGTATCAGGCATGGGCAATATCCGCGATGTAATTCCTTTCCCCAGAACACCTTACAATCTGGAGTTTTAAATGGATTTTGAAATTCACTTCATAAAACACGTTTATTCTGGCAGACGGGTTTTTTTACAGCTTCTCCAATTTCTGCAGATAAGATTCGGCTTGTTGCATAACGGCTGAATGATCTTCACTTTTCATTTTATCCAGATTACGGTAAACCAGTCCAATACGTGGATTTTTTTCTAGTTTATCCCGATGGCGTTCATAAAAATGCCAGTAAAGACTGTTGAAAGGACAGGTCTTTTCGCCGGTTTTTTGATTGTGATCGTAAGCACAGTTTTTGCAATAATTACTCATCTTGTTGATGTAATTGGCCGAGCTCACATAAGGTTTTGTTGCCGTAAAACCGCCGTCAGCAAACTGACTCATTCCAATAGTATTAGGCAGCTCAACCCATTCCAGCGCGTCAATATAAACGGCCAAATACCATTCGTGAACCGCAGCAGGATCGATGCCGGCCAGCAAGGCAAAATTTCCGGTAATCATCAGTCTTTGAATATGATGTGCATAGGCCGTCTCTAGGGTTTGTCCAATCGTTTTGGAAAGGCAATTCATACGTGTTTCGCCGGTCCAGAACCAGGAAGGCAACTCACGATGGTGCTCAAAAAAATTAACGCTTGCCATTTCAGGCATTTTGTGCCAGTAAATACCCCGCAAATATTCTCGCCAGCCTAAAATTTGCCTGATAAAACCTTCTACCGCCGCCAGTGGATATTGGTTGGGATGGGTTCTCCAGGCCACTTCAACTTTTTGAATCACTTCGAGGGGATTTAGCATTTTAGTGTTAAGACTAAACGAAAGCAATGAATGATAAATCCAGGGATCATGCTGATGCATAGCATCCTGATATCGCCCGAATAGCGGTAGTTTATAAGTGATGAAATAATCCAGCAGCTGAAGGCTTTCGACCCTGTTGGCTGGCCAACGCATTGCTTTGGGATCTGCATTTCCGGAATAGGGAATATTGCGTTTTTTAAGCTGTTCAAAAATGGCAGTGTAATCATGCTGAAACCATAATCCAGCAACAGCCTGATGAGTAGCCGAAAGACTTTTCCTGTTATCATGATCATAATTCCATTGCCCTCCGGCTGGCTGATTTCCTTCCATCAAAACGCCAGTTTTACGCCGCATATTCCGATAAAACGATTCCATCAACCAGCTTTTCTTTGCCTTGAAAAATTCTGCAGGCTCTTTTCGCTCAGCTAAAAAATGCTCGGAAGCGTGTGCTTCAACGGTCAGTAGAAGCTTTTCCGAAAGACACTTAAACAACTGATCCAAACGGTATTCGTCAGGCAGCTGGTAGGCGATATGGCTTGCATTATAGGTTTCGGCAAGGTATTGCAAATTTTGGATGAAATCGTGTCTGTTTTCCGGATCATCCAATTTCAGATACTTCACCTGATGACCTTTAGCTTCAATTTCACGCGCAAATTCGCGCATTGCACCCAAATAAGCCAGTTGTTTTTGTAAATGATGAGCAGCATAAGTGAGTTCGGGATCAATTTCCATCATCACATAGGTGACAGAAGCGTCGATTTGTTTGAACCATGAATGTTTGGTATTGAGTTGGTCGCCCAAAATCAAACGAAGCATTTTTTTTGCCATAAAATGATAGTTACCAATTTATTTCTTTCTCAAAACCGTATAATCAACCAATTGCTTCAGCGCTTCAAGCGCCTCGCTGTTGGGCAATCCGTTGAGCTGCTCCAGTGCCAGATTCACATAATGCTGCATCTGCTGCTCGGCATAGGCAATGCCACCTGCTTCCTGAACTTTTTGTATCAGCCTGGCTACTTTTTCAGGATTATTGCCATGGCGTTTTACCGTATAAATAATGCGTCGTTTTTCGATAAGACCCGATTGGTTTAGCAAATAAATCAGCGGCAGGGTCATCTTCCGTTCCTTGATATCAATTCCGCTGGGCTTTCCGGTTTTACTGTTGAGCTGGTAGTCGAAAATATCATCCTTGATCTGGAAAGCAATCCCAACATTAATTCCAAATTGACGCATCCTGTCAATGGCGGCTTTATCAGCACCGGCCGAAGCTGCACCCACAGCACAGCAGGAAGCGATAAGTGAAGCTGTTTTTTTGGTGATGATTTCAAAATAAACCGGCTCTTCGATATCCATCCTGCGCGCCTTTTCAATCTGAAGCAACTCGCCTTCGCTCATGGCTTTCACAGCCTCCGAAACAATCTTTAGCAATTCGAAATCGCCATGATCCAGCGCAAGCAACATGCCACGCGAAAGCAGGAAATCGCCTACCAGCACCGAAATTTTGTTTTTCCACAAGGCATTGATCGAGAAAAATCCCCGGCGCTCGTTGGAGTCGTCCACCACATCATCATGCACCAGTGTGGCTGTGTGCAAAAGCTCAATAAGCGTTGCAGCACGATAGCTTGAATCGTTAATTCCGCCGTTTATTGTGGCCGAAAGCAACACAAACATCGGGCGCATCTGCTTGCCTTTGGTTTTTACGATGTATCGGGTAATCTTGTCGAGCAGGCCAATACGCGAACGCATGCTTTCCTTAAAAAACTGCTCAAAATGATCCAGCTCCTGGCTTATTGGTTTTTTGATCTGATCCAAATTCGACATGCTTTTTTTTGCGATAATGTGGACTACAAACGGCCTGATGGCAAAGGTAAAACAATTTAACAGAAAGCTTGTTCGGAAGTTTTGCTGAATTCAGGGCTATTCTTGTTAATATTTTCACAATAATTTGATATCAGCCCTGCCCTTTCTCATTTTTTGTCGTAATTTTGTCCTCCGAAAGAGATTAAATGCTTGTAAATCCGATACAAAGCAAAAGTGAGCTATTTCGGACAGCCTTAATCTCATTATTAATTAACACAAACTATTATGGAGAAGCAGGGAAAAAAGCTGTTTGCTGATTTTCAGCCGGTTTCTACGCAACAATGGGAAGATCAATTGTTGAAGGATCTTAAAGGAGCCGACTATGCTAAAAAACTGATCTGGAAAACCAACGAAGGTTTTGATGTGAAGCCTTACTACCGCTCAGAAGATATCAAATCCATCGCCTGGCTTAAATCTTTACCCGATGTGTTTCCTTTTGTTAGAGGAAACCAAACAAAAGGCAACGACTGGCTGGTGCGTCAGGATTTGAAGGTTAACAACATCAAAGCCACTAACGAAAAAGCTTTGGATATTCTGATGAAAGGTGTCGATTCGCTGGGATTTGAGCTTGGATGCAACAAAAGCTATACGACAGAAGAAATAGAGTTGCTGCTCAAAAATATCAGAGCCGACATTGCAGAACTCAATTTTTTCAGCACGCCCATGCATCTTGAATTGGTTGAGATGCTTGAAACACTGGTAAAAAAATACAATCGCCCGCTCGAAGCCGTAAAAGCATCTGTTAACTTCGACCCACTCGTTCGCTTGATGCTTAGAGGCATTTGGCACAAAAATGAAGAAGCTGACTTTGAAACCGCTTTCCAACTGATCAAAGCTGCGAAAAATTTACCACAATTACGTGTAATTGGCGTCAACGGACATATCTTTACCAATGCCGGTGCTACCATAGTTCAGGAGCTGGCTTTCACCCTCTCCCTGGCTGCCGAATACCTCACCAGGCTTACTGACAAAGGTTTATTCATTGGAGAAGTGAGCCCGCGCATCAAGTTTAACCTGGCCGTTGGTTCCAACTATTTTATGGAGATTGCCAAGCTAAGAGCTTACCGCTTGCTTTGGGCCAATATCACCAATGCTTACGGGCTGAATGATGCCAATAACGGCAAGATGAAAATGCACCTGACCAATGCTACTTATAACCTGAGTGTGTACGATCCTTATGTAAACATGCTGCGCACTACAACCAGCAGTATGTCGGCCATTTTAGGCGGAGCCGATTCGCTTACCGTACAGCCTTTTGATGTGCCATTCGAAACGCCTACAGCCTTTGCCGAACGTATTGCCCGCAATCAGCAGCTCGTCATCAAAGAAGAATCCTATTTTGATAAAGTGGCTGATCCTGCTGCCGGATCCTATTACTTGGAATCGCTAACCGATTCGCTGATCAAAGCAGCCTGGGAATTATTTCTTGAAATACAAGAAAAAGGTGGATACCTGGCCGCTGTTAAAGCAGGCTTTATCCAGCAACAGATCAAAGATGCAGCTCAAAAAAGAGATATGCAGATTGCTACAAAACGCGAAATCATACTGGGTACCAATCAATATCCCAATACTGCTGAACAATTGAAGCAAGATTTTAATCTTGAAATTTTCAAAGCCGACGCCCGCCGCAGCGAATCCGCTATCGTTGAAACGATTGTGAACTACCGCGGTGCACAAGCCTTCGAAATGCTGCGTTATCAAACCGACCTTTACAGCCGCGAAAACAAACGTCCTAGAGTGTGGATGCTCACTTATGGCAATTTGGCTATGCGCAAGGCACGTGCAGGTTTTGCAGCGAATTTCTTTGGCTGTGCAGGCTATGAAGTACAGGATAATGCCGGATTTGCCAGTATCGAAAAAGGAATCGAAGCTGCAAAAAACTCAGGTGCTGAAATTATAGTGCTTTGCAGTTCTGATGAAGAATATACTGATACTGCCCTCAAAGCCTTTGAAGCATTGCATTCCAACCAAATCGTTGTGCTGGCAGGTTATCCTGTTCCATTGGCCGACGAGCTAAAAGCTGCCGGAATGGAACATTTTATCCATGTGAAAAATAATCTGCTCGAAACCTTACAGCAATTCCAGCAATTGTTGGGCATTGAAAAACACTAATCAGAAAGGAGCTTTTTATGAAACCGAATTTCAAAAATATAAATCTCAATACCAATCCCGCTGCTCAGCTCAACCCGCGCGAGTGGGAGGCTACACACAAGATCGTTGAGGCATGGGAAACACCAGAGCACATCATGGTGAAACCCGTTTACACCGCTGCCGAGCTCGAAAATATGGAACACCTGGAATATGCTGCCGGCCTGGCGCCATTTTTGCGTGGCCCTTATGCCAGTATGTATGTGATGCGTCCGTGGACCATCAGGCAATATGCCGGCTTCTCCACGGCTGAAGAATCCAACGCTTTTTACCGCCGTAACCTGGCAGCCGGACAAAAAGGGCTTTCAGTAGCTTTTGACTTGGCAACACACCGCGGCTACGATTCTGATCACGAACGTGTGGTGGGCGATGTAGGAAAAGCCGGCGTAGCCATCGACTCGGTGCTGGATATGAAAATCCTGTTCGACGAAATTCCGCTCAACAAAATGTCTGTTTCAATGACCATGAACGGCGCGGTATTGCCCGTGATGGCTTTTTATATCGTAACTGCATTGGAACAGGGTGCCAGTCTGGAAGAGCTTTCGGGTACCATCCAAAATGATATTCTGAAGGAATTTATGGTGCGCAACACCTATATCTATCCGCCCGAACCTTCGATGCGTATCATTGCCGATATCTTCGAGTTTACCTCACAAAAGATGCCCAAGTTCAATTCTATCTCCATTTCGGGCTATCATATGCAGGAAGCCGGAGCAACAGCAGATCTGGAGCTGGCTTATACGCTTGCCGATGGATTGGATTACATTCGCACAGGACTAAAAGCCGGACTCGATATTGATGCCTTTGCTCCCCGGCTTTCGTTCTTCTGGGCACTGGGAATGAATCACTTCATGGAAATAGCCAAGATGCGCGCCGGACGTATGCTCTGGGCCAAAATCGTGAAGAAATTCAATCCCAAAAATGCCAAATCCATGGCCTTGCGTACCCATACGCAAACTTCGGGCTGGAGTCTTACCGAGCAGGATCCCTTCAACAATGTTGCCCGCACCTGTATCGAAGCCATGGGTGCTGCTTTGGGACACACCCAATCGCTGCACACCAATGCGCTGGACGAAGCCATTGCTTTGCCTACTGAGTTTTCGGCACGCATTGCCCGCAACACCCAGATTTACCTTCAGGAGGAAACCCAGATTTGCAAAGTTGTTGATCCCTGGGCCGGCTCCTATTATGTGGAAAAACTTACACAAGAATTAGCCGACAAGGCTTGGGCGCTGATTGAAGAGGTTGAAGAGATGGGCGGCATGGCCAAAGCCATCGAAACAGGGCTGCCGAAAATGCGCATAGAAGAAGCTGCTGCCCGCAAGCAGGCCCGTATCGATTCGCATAAGGATGTGATTGTGGGCATAAACAAATACAGGCTCGACAAAGAAGATCCACTCGAAACACTGGATATTGACAATACTGCCGTGCGCCTTTCACAGATCAAGCGGCTGGAGCTTTTGCGCAGCCAACGCAACGAAGCCGAAGTGCAACTGGCACTCGAAGCCATCACCCGTTCGTGCGAAACCGGCGAAGGCAACCTGCTTGAACTGGCTGTAGATGCTGCCGCCAAAAGGGCTTCGCTGGGCGAAATATCCATGGCCTGCGAAAAAGTGTTTGGCCGCTACAAAGCCGTGATACGTTCTATATCAGGCGTTTATTCTGCCGAAACACGCGGCGATGAAAAATATGCCAAAGCAACAGCCCTGGCTGATGAGTTTGCCCGCCTCGAAGGACGCCGGCCACGTATAATGATTGCCAAAATGGGTCAGGACGGACACGATCGCGGTGCTAAAGTAGTGGCTACAGGCTATGCCGACATTGGCTTTGATGTGGATATCGGACCGCTCTTCCAAACACCGGCCGAAGCTGCCCGCCAGGCTGCTGAAAACGATGTGCATGTGCTGGGTGTTTCGAGCCTTGCTGCCGGACATAAAACACTGGTGCCGCAAGTAATTGAGGAGCTCGCCAAGCTTGGACGTGATGACATCATGGTGATCGTGGGTGGCGTGATTCCGCATCAGGATTATCAATACCTGTATGATGCCGGTGCCGTGGCCATCTTCGGCCCTGGAACCGTAATCACGGAAGCTGCCATTAAAATGCTCGATATTTTAATTGAGATGCGTAAAGACTGATGATGAAAACCTTATCGAAATGGATAAATGCAACTGCCGGACTGATGCTTATTTTCAGTCCGGCTTGCAATTTTTATGATGCTACCATTGATGCTGTCAGCGGGGCTACCGGAATGCCTCAAGGAGGAAACAGCCTGTTTCACCGCACGGAAGAAACAGCTTTGTCAATGGGAGAAATACTGATTAGCGGTGAAGTAAAAAACAACGAAACTGTTGACTTCAGCAAGCTTTACAAACGCGAAGTAATTGTAAAAGAGTCCCTTTTAGATAGTACAGGGATAAATTTTATTGGAGCCTATCGCTACAAAGGCTATTCGCTTTTTGATATGCTCAATACTGTTGAATTGGCAAAGAAAAATCAGGAGGCTTTTCGTCCAATCATTGATTTGTATGTGATTGTGCGCAATGCAACCGGAGAAACTACAGTTTTCAGCTGGGCCGAAATCTTTCTGACAGCCGACCCACACCAGGTATTGATTGCTACCGAGTCAGCTCCCATCAAACCCTATCGCAAGGAAGTGGATTATCCGGTTGCCGAAAGCTGGAAACTTGTATCAGCGCGCGATCTTTTTGCTTTCCGCAACATCGAAAACCCAACAAGTATCGAGATTCGCTCTTTCGACAAAAAAGACTTCCCCATCATCAGGGATATGGAGCCTTTGTATGCCGAAAACATTGCGGTTTGGAAACAAGACAGCCTGCTAAAAACAATTTCGACCATACCCGAAAACCTTCCAATACAGGCATACATCACCAATTTTTACGGCATGGGTATGGGCTTTCATCCAAATGACGGATTTAAAGGAGTAGCATTGAGCCAAATACTGGAAAATGTAGTTGATTTTTATGATCCCTGCTTAAACCAACACGGACTGGTTTGTTTTGCCGGTGCTGATGGATACCGCACAGTCTATAGCTTTAGTGAATTGTTTAACCGACCTGATGGTCTGAGCCCGATACTGGATATAAGCCGACAAGATAGCTCTGGAGGCAAATTCCGGCTTTTTCATCCGGAAGAATTTTATGCAGATCGCTCGGTAAAGGCTTTGCAAACAATTTACTTTTTTACTGAAAAACGAGTTAATTTGAAAGGGACTTCGATAACTGAGTAAATGTTTTTTTAAAATTCTTGAATCTTTGTTACCAGCGTATATCTTTATTCATCCTGGATTTTTTACATAGGTTTAAGTATGAAAAGTTACTGTTTTCCTGTGATTTACGCTTTACTTGCTAAGTAAAAAACAATTGTTTTTTTGACCTAAAAACTTCTGAAAAGCTCAACTTACATTTTCACCCACTTCCCGCTCTCCAGCAAACCGGTATCAGCACTCAGGCGGTAGATGTATGCTCCGGAGGGTAAATGATCTGCTGCTATGTAGTTACATTAGGGATATCCCGACTCTGTTTATATGATCAATTAAGGCACTTTCTGTAATGCGATCATATATTATTAAATCAAACTTATAGGGAAGCAATAATTCATCCAACTTAATTGACAGATCCAGCATATCATTGAGCAGCATATTGCCTCCTTTTAATGCAATATCTATATCTGAACCATTGGAATAAGTTCCTTTGGCTCGTGAGCCAAACAATACTGCATCTTCAATTTTAGGAAAGCTTTTGATAACCCTTCTAATGCTTTCTAAATCATTGATGTTCAATCCAACATTCAAATCGTTACGCATCAAATAATGAATTTTTGGAATTTGATTTTTCTTCCTCTAACCGATTGAATAAGTTTTGCAGAAGATAAAAATATTCATTTCTTATTCCTTCAATTAAGGCAGCTGCAGTTTCTTCATCGTAGGTATGACTGGCAACATTCCTGCTTTGATGCATTCTCATCCAGCCTTTACCATCACTGATATAACCATCCTGAAAACTTTGTTCAATAACCGGTTTAGGGCCAGCTATCCGGCTATATCCCTTATCTCGTAATAGATCCTGAAGTGTTTTCCAACTCAATTCATAAGTGTATTCAAAAGCTTTGATCAGACCCTGCTGCTCCATTTCATTCAACTCTTTATGCTCAATAAACTTTGATAGTTGATTGAATGCCTTCTTAAAATTCATGAATCTTTGTTGCCAGCGTATATCTTTATTCATCCTGGATTTTTTACATAGGTTTAAGTATGTAAAGTTATTATTTTCCTTGGATTTACGTTTTATTTGCTAAGCAAAAAAACAACTAACTTTTTGAACTACAAACTAATGAAAATCTTCATTTACATTTTCACCCACTTCCCGCTTTCCAGCAAACCGGTATCTGCACTCAGGCGGTAGATGTAGGTGCCTGTAGGCAAATGATCCACAACAATGTGGCTTTCCTTTTGGTGGAGTTGTTG
>Ga0210036_1001206_pt1 | contig 29186 bp, 24 predicted proteins | sample CryGeymeta201515_FD_185469 | JGI IMG/M metagenome (GOLD analysis project Ga0210036, IMG submission 185469) | Groundwater microbial communities from Crystal Geyser aquifers in Utah, USA - Crystal Geyser metaG 2015-15 (SPAdes) (version 2) | ecosystem: Environmental > Aquatic > Deep subsurface >...
TGATGATCGTAACCTGAAATATTTGACCAGAGTTAACTCAAACCCTTATGATCTCTTGCCAATATTTGGACCTATGATGATGATCGTAACCTGAAATATTTCATAAGTAGATTAGGGTTTGAGTTAACATAAATATTTCAGACTACGACAATTATTGTTTTTCAATATATTTTATATTCGTTCTATAAGAGGTCCGAGGTCTGTGCTAGCAACTTAGTATTTTTTTCTACAGAGCACATGAGGTCCATAGACCTCGAGTTAAGTTGGATTATAGAAACTTTTAGTACTCCACTTTGAAAATAGTAAGCTAAATATTTATCTCGGTCGGAATTTGAGGTCCGAGGTCCCAACTTAAGATGTGACTATACAAATTTTTAGTACTCTACTTCTAAAATAGTAAGCTAAATATTTATCAGTAACACACAAATAAAACTTTGATAGGCCACCCACTGGCTAGAGTGGTTGGCGATACTCGAGTAATACTACTAGGGGCGGTCCCTTCTACTAAGCTCTACTAGAGTAGCTAGTAGTAGTAGACGACTACTACTACTAGCTACTATTACTACTAGCTACTACAGTAGCTACTAGCTAGCTAGCTACTCGAGTACTACTAATGTATTAGCTACTACTAGTAGCTACGGTAGTGGTAGTAGTAGTAGGGGTCTACTACTAGTAGTAGTACTGCTAGCTAGTACTACTAGTACTCTGCCTATCTATTTAAAGTAGTACTAGCTATGGTACTACTAGTAGTAGGCGTAGTAGTAGTATTAGGTAGTAGTAGCAGTACTAGTTCAGTCGTGGAGAACTCTGAAGGTATGAAAGTATCCTTGAAGATATCCACTATTTCTGCACTGTCTTGGTGAAGCTCACTCGCCTATGGAGATTTTAAAAAGCAGTCGCCAGGGGCTTTCCTCTCCTGGACAGGAGGCCTTCCTGACCAGCAGCAGCTCGATTTACTCCTACAACTTTAAAGGAGTTTCTAAACATGATTGGTCCAGCTTGTTTTCTGCGAGAGGTCGTAATTGAGCCTATACGTGGCCGCTTTGGTGAAAATGATGAAATGATGCGCATCAGCGATTGTACACTTCGGAACAGATTCTCTCAGGACGAGGGGGAGAGCGTCAAGCCTAGACGTGCATGCTCGCTGCTAGGGGCCTTGGCGGGGGAGCTCGAATCCTAGAGTTACTATTGCATCAATTTCGCTTTGACTGGTTTCTACCTTTGTTGCTCCTGCCTGCAAACAATCCGTCCGTGGACAAGTATGTTTGTCGATCAGTGTTGGGCAAGAATCTCATAGCTACCAATCTTATATGCATGTAATATCTTATGATCAATACGCTAAGGCATCGCTCGGTTAGTTGAATTTCACTCAAATCAGTCAGGATCCAATCTGCATACATTTCTACGCTCTTCCCTTTTACTCTGCTCCAAACGAAGAAGTTAGCTTTGGATTGCATGAAAATCTAACACAATACCAAAAGTGGCGATAACATTGATGCATCTCGCAGTTGCACAGTCGATTTCAAAAAGAAGAAAATGTACATTTTTTATTTCATTTGTCGCTCTACTCAAAGCAAAGACCCAGAAATCACGAGTCAGTCAACAAGTAGAAGTAGAGCAGCAAATAATTTTGATAAGATGTGTACTTGAATTCATTGTTTGTTAACTTAATTCTGCTAGACCGCTAGACCTACTAGAGTAGACTAGCTACAGTAGTAGGAGGATTTAACTCATCATGTGTGACTTGACGGTTGTCTTTCACTTGAAACAGATACTCCGTATTTATTAGTAGCTCAAAAATGCAAAAACCCTGACCCTACAGGAAAAACATGAAAGATTGTGTGGATAACGATGATCTCAAGCACCGCCACCTCGATGTTATCATACTCCTAGTATTCTAGTCTACCACAAGAGAATTAATTATTACTCGAGTATTACGGTCATTCATTACCGTGATCGCACAACACTTACAACAATCATAAACACGCCATGTCCACATCTATCGTGCCTTCACTGCAACGCCAGTCAAAGCGATGGCTATCTTGTTCCACAATCCGTAATCGTTCTAATTCTAGACACCTCTCGACGGGCGATGGCAGTGGCCTTGTCGCTGGAGTAACTAGTGAAGTAATGCAGCAGGATCCTGTGGTGAATGACTATGTTCGCTCTAATTTCCCCAAAGTATTTGACCCCAACATTGGCAGTAACAAACCCACGACAAATTGGGGCGCGGAACGTCGAGCACTACCCAAGCCACCTCTCAACATTCGATCCATGGCCACGATCAAACGCGATCCAGATACAGAAGAAGGCTCCAATCGTTGCTATGTGATGCGCAAGTACAATGCAATGATTCCTGGTCTCGTGTACGGTGGAGATCCAACCCAGGGCATTAGTGGTGGTGATCTATCCAAACGTATCTTTGTCAAGACCCCAACCAACCTGATTCAATCCGAATTGGATCGCTATCCCAACAGTTTTGAAAGTCGCGTCTACGATCTGAACATCTTCGACAGCGAAGAAGAAATGGAAGCGGGAGAAGGTGGTGTCATTCACCGTGTCGTGCCTCGCCACGTCCAATTGCATCCCGTGAATGATACAGTCTACTGTTGCAATTATTTGCGCTATTATCCCGGGCGACCGATTAAATTGCCCTTGCTCATGATCAACGAGGAAGAATCGCCCGCATTGAAACGAGATGGCTACCTGATCCCCATCAATCGCTATGTGGAATGTATCATTGACGAGGGTGTGGCCATTCCGGAAGAATTAGAAGTTGAATGTACCGGGTTGAAGTTGAAACAGGTTATTCGATTGGATCGAGTCATTTTCCCCGACGGAGTGCGACCTTCCAAACGAGTTGTCAATCATAAAGATTTTATGATTGGACCCATTCATGGTGGAGGAAAGGGTGATGACGAAGATGGAGAAAACGAAGAAGCCGCTGCGGCTGCTGGAGAGGCCTCGTAAAAATGCAGGTGGCTTGATTGTAGCCTCAAATTAATTGTCATTGTTTCGTTCGTTCGGCGACGTGATTCGTTTGCATAGGGAAAAAACGAAAGAACAGAGGTAACTTTATAAAGAATTAATTAGGCGTAAAACTTGCTGTGAGCAAATAAGGCTCCTCCACTTCCGTTCTACTGTATCCCCCTCGGTCATGTATCACAATTCACCTCTACTATAATTACGTTATAAGGCAGAAGATTCCCCCAAATTGTCAGCACCCACAGGTGCGCAGTCCATAGGTGCGTCCTCTTCCACGTCGTCTTGGGAACTGGTTCTGTGCATACTGAGATCGATGGTTCTGGATTCTCGGACTGGTGACGTAAAAGGTGAAAGGACACCATCAGCAAAGCGTCGAAAGTTTTGAAATGCTTCTGCTGGTGGAGGTGTCGGTGTTCCCAACAATGGTACGTGTTGAGCATCTGTATCCAATACAGATCGATCCCGGCGGCGTGCCGAATACAAAGCACAAATCACAACCAAAAATGTCGGAGCCCAGACAAAGACAACCCACCAGACGGGATGAAAGCGAGTTGTTGCGGTAAAAAATGGAGTCTGTCCCGTGAGCCGGAACAGCAAAAAGACAGATCGAATTGCGTACGTTAGGGAACAGACGACCATTGGTACCAGTGCTTGACATGTCAGCGCTGTTCGTTCTAATGCATCGTTCGGTGGGAAGGTAGCAAAACTGATCTGAATGCGCTCACTGGTAATTTTAACGCACATGACGACAAAGCCCGCCGCCACAGTCCAACACAGAGCTTCCATGAATATTTGGAGTCGAAAAAAAAGGTCGGTTCGTTCGATTTGATCAAGACTGTGAGTGTCCGCCAACAAATACAGCGCCAACAACCCCGAAAGCAGAACTGAAATACAGCCCATGACTCGACTGATGGATCGTACGACCAGAGATCCCTGAAAATGTTGAGACATGGCAGGGCTTGCCTGAAAGGCTGTTTGCAACCAGAGTTCTGTGACTGCCGAGAATGCCAGATATTCGAATACGGAACGTCCCAACAAATCCAAAAAGATATAAGCGACTTTCGCTGGTAGTTTGTCGTGTCCCATTACTCCCAACAGAGGTGACAATAGTCCCGCAAAATCAGCATAGGCCACAGCTTCCAGCATGGTGGCAAACCTGATTTTAAAAATCAATTTTATGCGGGAATGTCGTGAGCGAGAAAGACTCGGTGAGAACTGAGAACATCAAACATCGCATAGCTAAGATAATAATTTCAACATGAAACTCAGAAACGAAAATGAACCCTCGAAGCGCACCCCAAATCCGCCCATTTCAACGGTGCTCTTAAGTAAATTGTGCTTGATTTCACACTCTTTTCGATAAAATCTGGCAAATGGATGGACCAAAAAAAGAACGGAAACATGCTGATTCTACACGATGTGCCTTTTTTCCCTTCTTCGGGTCCACACAACAAGCAGCCGGGTCAACAAATCAGATACAAATTTCCATTTTTTTTTTACAACAAACTCACCAGAGCAGAACATGAAATCGTCGTCTCAGTGTCCACCATTGTGTAGGAGGTGCTTCGCCTCGAGTAAAATGAAAGGCCAATCTCCAAGAAGTTAAAAGCCATAATGGCACGGTCAAACAAAGACCTATTCTCCCTGCCAACACATGAGGATTATTATTATCATTATCATTATCTGTGATTGACATGGTGGTGGTAGTACTGGGTTTTGTTCAGTCAGTCCCAACAATAACAATAACAAAACAACAAGCAAATGAAGTGTCTGTTGAGTTTTTGTGTGATTGTTCTGTTTGATGAAGATGATCGAGTGCCAGTTCTTATTATTAACGTCCTTCTGACGAGAAATTCTCACACATATGGTAGTACACCCAGGCATCAAATGGATTGACTTTTTACCGCTTGTACTACTTGACTACGAGACGTAGCAGGAACGCCCGACTCCACGACAACAGCATTTGCTCGTACTGTAGCTAGCTAGAGAGACAAAACAAGAAAAGAACAAACAAGCGTAATTCCTTTTTTTTACATCAAGGAATTGGAAATGTTCAGGCACAAAATGTCTGTGGCACCAATGAGGTGAAGTTGATCCATTCGATCATTGACTTCTTTTTTCAACACGAGACTCGAGACGGACTTGCAATCAGCAGAATCCAATGATGTGACAGTGGGAGATCGCTTGCCGGGAGTGATTCTTATTGCCTCTTCCAACAGATTGGAACTAATATTGTAGACAATCATGACGTATTTGGTGGCAGTAATGTACCCTTCGATGCGTCTCTTAATGAGATCTACAAGATCTCCGTGCTCGGCCTGAGGATTCGAGATCAAAATAGATTGCGTGGACAAAACGTCGGCAACAACTTCGAGGCCGGCGGCCTGGTTAAGGTAATACAATAGTTGATGTAGTGCATGTATTGTGTTGTTGAATAGGGATGTTTGCAGTTTGCAGTACGTATAAAAGAAATCGTTAGAAACACTGACAAAATAGTAATTGTGGATATTGCGACATTCAATATTCAGCCATACTATCCGTATTTGATAAATAATAAACCTACCTTCATGGTGGTTCCAGTTTCGACCAAATCCACAACGGCATCGGCAAGACCCAAGCCACAAGCAGCTTCTACAGACCCAGAAACAAATTTAATCTTTGTTTCGACGCCCTTTTTCTTATCGATAGGATCAAAATATTTCTTTGTCAGCCCAGGAAAACTTGTCACAATTCGCTTTCCTGCCAGGCTTTCCACATCTTTAACGTTGCTGGCCACTGGTGCTTGGACACAAAGCTTGCAGTGTCCAAAACCGAGGTCCATTACGTGCTTAACCTCAACGTCACTTTCTTGACAGACATCCAATCCTGTGATGCCAATATCGACATTTCCCTCGCCCACGTATTTGGCAATATCGGAAGCTGGTAAAAACACCAACGTAATCGGTTGGCCGATGCAAAGGGCAACGTCCAAACGGGGTTCACGGTGAAATTCCAATCCTGCCCCCTTTAGCATTTCAATGACCTTTTCGTGGAGACGCCCTTTCTTGGGAATGGCGAATTTGCAATTTCCGGGAGGACTGGAGTTGGCTGACATGGTTATTTTTTTAGAATAGTTTTGAGATTGCTGTTTTGGATGTTTGAGTTACTTTGCGACAAGTACTGGGAAGCGACGAAGATTCAATGTAATGGATGTGTAAGGTTGTTTTTAGTAGCAGTACTCTACTCAAGTAGTAGTCTACTAGAGTAGTAGCTCTCATCCAAAAACAAAGGTGTGTGATGAAGGGCAAAAGCGAAGAATTTTTTACGTACGTACATCCACGTGGACCTATACGGATAAAATCGCGCAGTTGCCCGTGATCTAATAGAGTACGCCCGCGTGAAGTACTTTTCTTTTCTTGCTTCTTGATCTCTTTACAACTCCTATTGCTACTACTACTAGCTAGTCTTACTTGTAGTAGTAGTATACTTCACTAATTCGCTTGGCCAGAATAAGGATACGAAAATTCATTCCACCACACCCACTTTCTGATGTTCCCATTTTTTTACGCAAAACAAATGTAGATTGATGAGGTGATGCAGTGGCTGATGCCTTGGTAGTTTGTCTCCTGAAGTGTGATGATAGATCATCACCATCATAGCAACGATTTGAAAAATTACAAAGATAAAAATTCTATGCATCAATATTTGTCGTATGTCATTCTTTTGTGGTGCATTGGATTATTATGTCATTTTAACACTTTCTGATGTTCCCTCTTTTTTAATGCAAAACAAACGTAGATTGATGAGGTGATGCGATGGCTGATGCCTTGGTAGTTTGTCTCCTGAAGTGTGATGATAGATCATCACCATCGTAGCAATGGTTTGAAAAATTACAAAGATAAAAATTCACCCATTAATGTTATGCATCAATATTTGTCAAATGTCATTCTTTTGCGGTGCATTGGATTATTACGTCATTTTAAAGATTATACTTGTTCACAATATCCTTTTCTGGGATTCCACCGAGTTGCATGGATCGGCGTGTGGCAGCCATGACAGCACTGATTGTGGTAGCACGAAGTCCCCTGTAATGAAAACAGAATATAAATTCAGGGAGATTAGGGTTAGCAACTTTGTTTTCGCAACAGATAATTGAACGCACAAATAAAAAATAAAATAACATACCCTTTCTCCAGAGCTTCGACACCTGCAATAGTTGTTCCTCCTGGGGATGTTACACCATCCTTCAATTCGCCTGGGTGCTTTCCAGTGACGAGAACCATTTCGGCAGCTCCTTTTACTGTCTGAGCCGCAAATGCCTGGGCAACATCTCGTGGAAGTCCAGCTCTTACACCTCCATCGGCCAGTGCTTCAATAAATTGAAAGACATAAGCGGGTCCACTGCCCGAAACACCTGTCACAGCATTCAACAAGATTTCTTTCACTTCTCGCGCCAATCCAACACTGCCAAAAATCTTGGTCACGATTTCTCGGTCGGAATTGCTTCCAAGATCGCCCATGGCAAATCCACTGGTTGCTTCGCCGACGAGACACGGCGTGTTGGGCATGACTCGAGCCACTCGGAATCCGGGTAGATTGCTCTGGAGGGTTTCCAAATTGACGCCGGCAGCGATACTGATAATGAGTGGACTGGAAGCATCGGGTTTGGGGTAGGCGTTGGCAACGTCCTTACAGACCATCGGAATAATATTGGGTTTTACAGCCAACACAATGGCACTCTTGGCTGTGGAACAAACTTCGGCGTTCGATTTGGTTGCCTTGATTCCCTTAGCACGGGCATTTTCTAGACTGGGTTCAAACAGATCGGAGCAAATAATATCTGAAGGAGAATTTACAGTTTTTTTAGCAATGAGACCATCCATCAAGGCGGACGCCATCATTCCAGACCCTGTATTAATTTAGGAGAGGGTCGTAGATCGAACGATTTTGTGAGCGATGTGAGATGTAAGATATCTCAACATTTAATTTTGCGGAAGGAACTTGGGCACACAAAAATCGACAACATACCGATAAATCCAAGCGAAAGAGACATGTTGAGATTGATGTAGTCTGTGGTGGTTTTGATAAGCAATTATTAGTTTTTTATCGAGAATTATTAATTTCCAGATTGTGAGAAAACGTGGTGTTAAACTTTAGCCGATGAAGATGACAATAATATCTTTTTATTATTATTTTTGCATGGATATTATTATTATTATTTTCTTGGATGCATTAGGTTGGTCTCAGAGTTTCGAAGATACTGCATGAATGTGCAATTGCAGATTCGCGATACCCGACTCAGCGTCCTTCGATGAATTGATTTCTGTCCTTTCCTTTGAGCTGTTGGATACCAGAGCTGAGGGAGAACTTAAAAGTACAAAACAGTCATGGGGCCTTATGGTCCTCGGTAAAACAGAAAAGAGCACAGTGCCAGTAACCCAGACTCGAGCTAGGCTAGATTTGCCACAGGTATGTAGTTGTATCAAATAGAGCTTCTGCAATTCGTTTTAACAGGACTGCAGGGTGGGGGAAGCATGGATGATGCTGGCAACGAACAACAACATTGCAACAGATTGCTGGTCCAAATGACTCCTGCTGGTTTAGCAACTTGGTATAGGATGGGATCGAGTCAGTCTAAAAGACGCGTTGATCGTCGTGTCTGCTACTCGAGTACTACTTCCATGGACAAAAAGTCCGTTGCATTCTTTTTCGTCAGAAAAGCTACTGCTTGCTAGTAATCTACTCTAGCTACCGTGGTACTCCGAGTAGCTACTACTACTACTAGCTAGAGTAGTAGTAGTACGGAGTAGCTACTACTACTACTAGTCTACTCGCTACTACTTCAGCTCTCTACTACTCTTAGACCAGGTACGGTAGGGTAGCTACTAGCTAGTAGGTCTACTACTACTAGTAGTAGCTTAGTAATACTACAACTAGTTACAGTACCAGGTACAGCTAGCTAGCTAGTAGAGTAGTACTGAGGTATCTTGCGGAAAAAAGTTAGCCTGAACGCTAATAAAGTAATGATCGAAATAATTATTTGTTGGGAGACGTAAAGCACATGTCAATGAAATAAATGCTTTAGTATTAGAAGACACCATAACCTGTCCAAAATCAAATTATCCATCGAATATAGCCAGCAAGATTGATATATACCCATTCAAATCAAGCCTGCTTCAATCAAACAGAAAAGTACAATGATCACGACTGCTTCGCCTGAATTTCGTGGTATCTTTGGACCGAAAGGCGATTCTCAAGATTGGCTCGATGAAGTGTCCAAGTTTCCTAATGGAGTACCAAGATTTACCTCCAAACAGGAGGCTCTCGATTTCATGACGGAATACAATAGATACCATGGTGGATCCAAGTAAGTTCTCTAAAAGTGATGACGGTACTCGAAAATGTAAAAAAAAATTGAAATATTTTCTTTTTTTGCTGTCACTGTCACAGCTCACCAGAACCAATTCCCAAACCTCAACCACTCGCCACAGTCCAGATTATCCGCATCTGATGCATATCTTCACCATGCTGGTAAGCTGGGAACAGATTGAAAATATTTTACTTCCAAGTATCAAAAAAGCTCGAGCTGAACCATCAGATAGCGAAAAGGTCCCTAGAGAGCACCTCAACGACGTCACTTCCAAGGATGCCACACCCGACAATCTCAGTAACAATGTCTACGAACGACCCGAAGCGTTCAATGTGATCAAAGATGTCAACTTTCGATTGGATTTGCCGATTCACAGATGTACCACTACAGAGTCCACAATGAATACGTTAAAATATCTTTTTTATCACATGAAATGTGGAATTTACGTCATGATCCGAAATGGACAACTACGAATATTCGCCCCCTTTGTAAACGGGGAATATCGCAACGTATGGGATGGGGCATTGAAATTAGAGGGCGAAAGTGGGTCACAGGAAGAGTACTATCGCAAAAAGGCTGGTCTTTACCGGGAAGAAAACGTAGATCCTGACATGTCAAAATGGTGGGCCAATGGGAACATTATTTGCAACGAATTGACCAAGGACTCCGAAAAAGATAAGATGCAGTTCTGGGGCGATCATTTTCTGTCACCTCTGCGCGATATGCTAGGAGAAGCTTGTCGCGAAAGAAAAATCCCTGATTGTGAGTTCTTCTTGAACAAGCGTGATTATCCACAACTCAAAGTCAATGTCCCACGAGGTGGCATTCCGGTCGAGCCTTACGGGTTCATTTTTGATAAAGACGATCGCAATCCAGACGAAGATGTTGATCTCAAACGCTGCAACTATAAAACATATGCTCCCATTGTGTCATTTTACGCAGCAGCACCCGATCGGTTCTCGGACATTCCATGGCCATCGTCGGAAGATTGGGAAGCTGCATGCGGTCTTGTATTTCCGCAAACCTTTATGCACACAAAGGATGCCCAAGGAAATCCTGTCTTTGGTTCCAATCCTCGTGATTTGTTTACTGAGGTAAATTTTCAAAAATTTGCGCGCGGCTGGGACGAAGGTCGTGTGGCGACGGCCTTCTTTCGTGGAACAGCTACAGGCGGAGGCACCCGCATTGAGAATAACCAACGTGTCAAGTGCGCACACTTAAGTCATGAATGGAAGGACGACCCAGAAAAGGGTGGCGACGAACCTTTCTTAGACGCTGCTATCGTAGGTTGGAATTTGCGAGATAAAAAGACTGCGGAAGGTCCCATGACATTTCTCCGACCAAGCAATTTTAAGTTTACGGCTGGAAAGCACCACTTTACTCCCATTTACGAACAGTCCAAATACAAGTATCTGGTATACATTGACGGTCATTGTGCTGCCTGTCGTTATGGCTTCATGATGCGACTGGGGTCTGTGATTCTAAAAGTGGCACCTCGGCAGGTTGCTGACCGAATGTGGTACTTTGATCTCTTGGAACCGTACGTCAAATTTAGCGTTGTTGGCATTGCGTTGTGTGGTAGCTGTTGAATATACCAGAAGATCCATCATCTCTCTGACATTTCCTTACATTCTGGGTTTTTACTATCGTTCTATTGTTGCAGGTATGTAGACCACGTTCCAGTTAAGGCTGACCTCTCTGATCTTGAAGAAAAAATTCGATGGTGTCGTGACAACGATGAAAAGTGTCGTCAGATTGGAGAAAATGCCATGAAGTTTTATGAAAAGTATGTGTCTCGATCGGCATTGCTTGATTACGTAGAAATGGCTTGCAAACAAATGGCAAAGCGTTTTGTCGAGCCTCCAAAATGGTTTGAGCATCCTCCCCCAGAAGTGGAGCCTCCTCAACTTCGCAAGCCCGATACTAAATGTTTTGAAGACAAGAAAACACACCAGTCCAAGTATTGCAAGCGTTGTCAACAAGAAGCCGACGAAGAAGAGCAGAAACTTGCCGAAGCAGAAGCTAAGGCTAGGGAACAAAAGAAAGACAAGTCGAAAAACAAAAACAGTCTGCGAGAGCGAATGAAAGCAAGGGCTGCCGAAGCAAAAGTACAAGCTGCTAAGAAGCAAAAGACGAGCACTTAAACAAAATCTATAGTATTGAGAACAGAAGAATTGCGTTCATGTTTTTCGTACATCCTACTGTATCTCACTTCGCACCCAATTTTTTACAAGACACCATGGAAATTCTGCCCCTGCAATCAACCGTTTCAAAGTCATGAAAATGTGTTTTCTTAATTATTATTTTAAAATTCCGTGCGCCACAACTCCAACTTCGCACTATTGATTGTTTAGTGCCCAGCAGCAGCAAGAATTTCGTTGACCTTTGCGAGTTCTCCTGCGCATGCTTCTTCGGCCTTTCGCTTCAACAGTGCTTGTGCCTTCTTCTTGTTGTAGAATTCCTTGGAGTCTTCCTTGCGCTTGTCTTCCAGGCGAACCAAAAGCTCCTTGTGCTTCCATCCGACAGAATCAGATAAGACTCCCATGACGGTGTAGTCGCGGTGAACCTTCAGGCGCATGGTGCGAAGGGCAGCGGGAACGACGACGCGCTTTTGCTTGTCGTAGGGGGCAGGAATCCCCTCAAAGGTCGACAAACGGGAAATAGCATCTTGACCACGGGCCGTTTTTTGATGAACCATACCACGGATTGTGCGCCACACCATACGAGCAGGGCTTTTGAAATGGAAGGGACCCCTGCCAGGATTGGTATTCATGCGCTTATTGCGAAACTGGGCGTACTTGGCGCGGTTTCGGGTCACTACAAGCGGGGGCAGGTGCAGGCAGGGGGCAAGGATTGAGTGAGAATCGATGTTGGATGACTGGATAACATGGGCATATCAACCTAGCCATTGGGGAGACTAGAATGCCAACTTTTCATCTGTAAGGCACATTTTACAGTACCACACTAAACTCAAAAAAATGAAATACTGAAGCTATTGTAGTAGTCTTGGGTACTTACAAGAACCAGAGATACACATCTCGTCACATCGAACGATCACAATCTTCTGTCCAGCAAGAAGCTCCTTGGCTACAATACTGGCCAGACGACCAAGAAGATGGTCACGGCCATCAATAACTTTCAATCCAGAGCACACCATTCTCTATTGTTTGTACTGTTTCGTTCTGATGGTAGGTTCACCAAGACTAAATGTTGATGTTGCCCTTTGGGTCGCCAGCTAAAACTAGCTACAGTAGGTTGTTGCCAGGGATGTTTTGCTGTCCGATTTACCAAAAAAATAGTAAGCTGATTTTGAGGTAAACGTGTTAGAGTTTAGCCTTAATAATGAGTTTAGGGTTTCTTAGCGTTTGGAATAATGTTAGGGTTGGAGTCAGGATAACCAAAATCAAAGAAAATTTACGTTGTAAATATTTGCATAATATTGTGACTTATTATGACATGCATAGTTAAAGGACTCTAGTAATCAAGACGACAACACGCCACCAAAGTCTTTTTCGTACAAGCTACTCTATCAACTAAAATTTAAATTCCAAAGCAGGCGATTATGGGCTTGCTGAATAGATCCAGATGTGTGCTTGGAAGTCTGAAGATGCCATGCCCTCGACGACGGCCAAGGGACTGCAGGATTACACACAGGATCTCGCATCTCACTGATTTGGGCTGCAGTTGCCCTTCTGCCCAATCATTTTCGTCCAAACCACCAAATGTAGAAGTAGAAAACGAACACAACCAGGCCTACATGGAACGAACCAAAACGGCACAATATCAGAACAAACAACCCAAGATTGTTCGGGATATTCACACCTTTCTCGACCAAGTGGACCGGCAGGCCTTTCCCTCTGCTATGGTAGCGGTCCAAGTCAAAAAGTTGTTGATTCAACTCGTAAATACGCGTGATCCCAAAACCAAGCAGGTAAAGGGTCCCTTGGCAGCTCGTCTTCTCAAAGCTGCCAATCATGATTTGGATATCCAAGAAAACAACGGCCAAACTGGTATGGATATTGCTAGTAGGGAAATGAGATCCAAATTGTACCAATTGACCATGGAAGCGTGGTTGGGGACGACGGTTGCTGATACAAAAACAAAAGATCCATGGGATCAAGCTGAACGACTCTTAATGGAAATCCTGGAGGATGCTACTATCAAGAATGCCGAACAACGACGATTCTTTACCAAAAGCTTGCACAGGAACATTCCGAACATCAATGGAGCTTTTGCCCTTTTAGTCTTTACATTTTGCAAAAACGATAGGATAAGAACCTCCAACAAGAGCCAGAACCAGCATCTGCACTTATCTGATAGAACTTCTCAGCGCATTAAGGCTCTCATAACTAAGATCCAGGCGCTATGGAACAATTCCAATATCAAGCTGCTGGTCTCATCACCGGCTACAGATGCCATTCTTTATTACTACTACAAAACACAGCAAGCTGACGAAGCACATCTTCTTTTTCAATCTACTCTTCCTCCCACCAACAAGAATCAGTTCTTGCGACCAACTCTTCATGGGATGAATACAGTCATCAGTGCTTACGCGAAAGAAGGCAATGTCGAAAAAGCAAAGGGGCTGATTGAGCAGATGCTGAAGGCTTCACAAGCGAGCGTCGAATTACCGTGTCCCAATCTGGTAAGTTTCAACGCGCTTTTGGATGCCATTCATCGACGTGGAGGCCGAGATGCAGGAGTTAAAGCCGAAGAAGTGCTTTTGTGGATGGAAAGTTTATCGATTCCTCCCGATTCGGTGAATTTGACCACCGTTATCTCAGCTTGGGCCAAGAGTGAACATCCTGACGCTGCCGAACGCGCTGACACTATTTTACGAAACAATATTAAGACACAGCTATCCGACAAAAGCACAAGGGGTGCAGCGGCTAATGTATATACGTTTTCGTCTGTCATTGCGGCCTGGGCGCGTAGCAATGACCCTAGTGCCCCTGAGCGAGCCATGAGTGTGGCAAGACTGATGCTGGATCTGTACGGACATGGCGGGTTGCCGGTAGACGAGAATCCGGTGCACGCATTCAATAGTCTATTCACTACACTTGGAAGTTTAGAGCCATCTAAAAGACGAGAGAACCTGGCGGAAATACTACAGTGCATGGAGCAAGCTCGGGTGCCTGTGGATGCAGGAACTCACGCATCCATCATGATTGGTCTCATGCGCGGCAATGATGGCGATGGACCTCAGCGAGCATTGGATTATTTTTACGAGCTACAAGACAAACAAGTTGCTGGGAATTCCGCGATTCCGTTAAATGTCATTACGTACAATGTAGCCCTAGATGCATTATCAAAGTGCAACCGCAATGATGCCCAAACTAAAGCCTTTGAGATCTTGCAACGAATGATTGACAAGAAAGATCCCAAACCAGATAATTCTACATTCAATACTGTCATGAAGATTTTATCTCGTAGTTCCTTGGAGGATTCGGCGCAACGATGCGAAGGAATCTTGGCGTCACTCGAGGAGGACAGGGAGCTACAGCCAAGCGCTACTAGCTACTCGACGTGCATATCTGCATGGGGATATACGAGAGCCCCAGAACGTTATGATCGCATCAAGCAACTCTTGTTGCGCATGGAGGCATCATATGCAGCGGGCAACGAAAATGCTGCACCCAACATCATCGTATACAACACAGTCTTTATTGCTTGCTGCCATGGCGCCAACGAACGGGAGCGAGCCTTGCGTTGCGTCCTTGAAGCGATCAGTCATATGCGACGAACGCGAGGAATTTGTCCCAACAGAAAGACGTACCCTTTAATATTCCGATCCATTGGACTGAATACAAAGCCAGGCGCCCGCCGAGATTCTCTTGTTCTCGATGCATTTGAGAGGTGTTTTGAGGACGACCGTGTGAATTCAGAAGTTATGGAGGAAATTCAACATATTTCTCCGAAGCTGCTTGAAGGAGTTGCTGGGCTTGATTTGGCCAAGCCACAGGGCGAATGAAGTTAGCAACTTATTTTGCTTGCTTGGGTCGTCTCAGTCGGAGTTGATGACAAGGCCAATTAATTCTGAAGTCTCTTTCCTATGTTACTGGATGCTTTTGAGGAAACCTGGCGTTCTGGATACTCATGCAATTGCTTTCAAAATATTATGTTGAATTTCGCTCTTCTTGCCGTCGATACCTTGCCGTCCCAAAGACTATAAGTGGTAGCAGGCTCTAAGAGTACGAGTTTAGAAATCCTGTAAAAGACAGTGAAGATTGAAGTGCTGGTAGCCGCCATATTGTGCTGGAAAGTCCTTGATGGCAAGCCAAAAATCTCCTGTCTCTGGAGTTGATACCATACTCCACAGATTGGCAATGTGTGCTTTAAATTGCCTACCGGTTGTCCCAAATGACATATCTGGATATAGTGCGCAAATAGTGCACCTTATATTGTTCGTTGGCGAGACCTCCCCTATGTTTCGCGTTTGCTGGGTGTAGGGATCATATCGATCACAAAGAATCTTAATGGCATTTGAAATTGTAATGTTGCCTTTGTACTCTTGCAAAAGTTGGCGGTACCGTTCAAATCGACTTGGGGCTTGCACATACATGTTTTCGGGATCTCTCAGACTCCTTTGCCAGTTTTCAACGGTATCCACGGCATCTAGTACGTTCACTAGTTGCTGGTCTTTTACCATATTGTATCCAGCATAGCCTTCCCATCCAGGATAGCAATTGGAATGATTTGATTGCCAGATGGCTTTCGCTGTCCCGTGCGGGTATCTAACGCAAATGCGTTTCGAGGAAGTCTCCACAATGACCGCTTGTTTTGCAACACCGTCAGCGACATGCCAGGCAATTCCACCACAAAGGGGAACTTGTCCAAGCAACTCAATGCAATTCTTTACACTTGTACAGCGACGCAGCATCAATCTTGTCAGAACACCGATCCCATACCCTTCCATTGTTTCGTCTTTCATGCTGTTGAGCTGTGTCATAATTTGAAGGCCTTTCTCATTGAATCCTCCGTCAAATCCAATCAAACCGGGAAATGTAATGAAGACATGACCATTGCCTTGATCGGGTTTAGCCACGACCATAATCCGGTTTTCGAGTTGAAAAGGCATATTAAAATTATCCTCGTTCTTTCCAAATACTAGTCTCCCGTCGCCTCCGGCCCATTCTTTGTCCCATGCGCTGAAGCTGCTACACCCAACACTACCTGCCAGAGACCCGTGTTTTGGTTTGTTGTTGGTTACAAGTTCTCGCCAATAGTGAGGATGGCAATAGATGCACCATTGATCATAATATGTATTCCACAGAAGAATCTGGTCGAAAGTGAATTGTGTTGAACTTGCAGCAGAAGCGCCGTCGACGATGCCTCTTATTTCCTCAAGACACTCGTTGGGTAGATGGGATTTTGCAGCGCTGGCATTATCCCGTGCTAACGCTAGAGACTTTTCAAAGGATTGACCAGTAAGTGTGCTGACATACGCTGGAAGTGACATAGTAGTCTGCGTCACCATGAGTTTAATCGCCGAGGATAACAACCAGCCGTGCTGATAGCCCATTTCGTAGGGCGAGCCTCGAATCTTTAGTATTCTGACGCCGTCGTGATCTTCCAGCCGCGCCTTGGAAATTATTTCTTTCTCCATTCTTAGCTTCTTCTTTGAGTTCTTTGATTGTGGAATCAGCTTCCGATCAAGAAACATGATGAGACACAACGAGAGAGACAAGTGAATGCTGAATGCTGAATGCAATCCTGATTTTGTGGTTCGCTTTGAAAAGAATAAAATAATGCAGTACTAGTAAATAATGAAGTAGACTAGGTCTACTAGTCTAATAAAAAAATAAGAATAGAATGTCACGATTGAATAAACGACTGAAAGTCCAAAACAGAAGAGGATGTGTGCGTGCACCAGTGATATCTTCTACTCGAGTATTAGAGAAACGTAAACTTTGAACTACGGTAGTCTACAACAAGCAAAGAATGCCGAACTGCTTCCGACTACTCCAGAACTCCAGCCAGCATTTCAATATTTAGTACTAGTACTCGAGTGTTTAACAACAACTAACACAGCCAGCATGACGAAGACTGCCACGCTATTTGCTTTGATCGGTGCTGCCGTTGCGTTTGCTCCCCAACAGAGCCAAAAGGCCGCCATTTCGCTGGCTACATCCCCTTTCGCCAACGAGCCAGGTGTTACCGCTCCCGTGAGTTTTCTGTGGATTTTAACTGCGCCGTGAGCAGTGAGTTGGACCAGCAATTTTCTTTCGACTAAACGAATTTGCACTAATTTTCGCATTTGAATTGCGCGGCTTTTTTTGAACTTGTATTGTAGTTGGGGCTCTGGGATCCTTTGGGCTTAATCAAGGATGAACCTGGTGGATATGTCCGATTCAAATGGTTTCGTACCGCTGAGATTAAGCACGGAAGAATCGCAATGCTGGCTGTCACTGGATACTTGACCACTGCCGCTGGTATCCGTTGGCCTGGATTGGAAAAATTTCCCGATGGTCTTGCTGCTTTCCCTGCGATGGCTACTGATTTGGGAGACGGACGTAATGTTCTTGCTCAAATGATCATATTCATGGCCTTCGCTGAAATCGTCAACCAGGAAGCCAAATACGCCGGTATCAAGCAGGATTTTATCGGGGATTTTCGTAATGAATGGTTTGACTTTGGCTGGGACACATTCGATGATGCCACAAAAATGAGAAAGCGAAATATTGAAATCAATCAGGGGCGTGCTGCTATGATGGTAAGGCTTATTCTTACCTGACCTTCTGCTAACTTTACCACAGTCATTCTTGTCTGACCCTATTTTGCCGCATTTTCAACTGTAGGGAATTTGGGGCTTGTAAGTTAGAAATGATGCAGTTTTTTGCCGCACTGCTTTGCTTTTTCCTTGTTTCATCTTCTTACAAGCATTCATTTTTTGTAGGGTTGTTCACGAACAAATGGGTGTATCCATCTTGCCCACGGGCTACCTTCCCGGTCAAGTTTAAGTCGTTTCGTTGTGATAGATATGAATGTAACACATCAATAGAAGACATACACAGAGTCATCCACGATATGATTATTTTGGTTTGCTCATTGCGGCGACAAGTCTTCCTAGCCAACGTTATACGCAGTTAGGTTGATGATAGTAAAGTGCAAAGTATTCAAGAATGACCGGCTACTCGCTAGTGAATGATTACGCAACGCTCTTGTAGCCAGACAGAAAGACACGCCACATTTACTCGGGCATGCTGTATTCTCTGATCTTTCAAGTGAATAAATCAAATCACTGAATTACTTCATCTACTGGCAAGTCACAATTATTCCAACCATTGTGTGTATAGAAGAAGTTAGCTGTTGTCATCTTCAAAGATAGATAGTGGCACCAAGAATTGCCTAAAGATCTCATCCGATAATTCCACTTGAAAATAAACGCCACGATAGCTTCCATCGTAGGGTTCTAACATGGCATCCCCGGGTTTCCAAACCGAGTCAAAGCCCATACCCGAAGCTCGGATTTGCGAAAACGTCAGGAAACCACCAGTATTGTACTTGATGTAAACTCCACCCTCAATTTCCAGTGGCACGCCATCCTTATCAGCGCCGTGAAGAAGACCACGAGGTAATTCTAACGATGTCACCCAAGATTTCAGTGTCGCAATACCTTCATCTGTCGACGAGGCACATATTCCCAGCATTACTCTGCCCTGAGTAGAATCTTGACTTCGTTCGGCAAGGGCTGCCTGCTCCAACACACGGACGGCCTGGGGAAGTACTGGTCTTAGTTCTTCTACTTCATCAGGAAGTGAGTTTCCACTGAAATTTTCTTTGTTGAAATGTGCATCCCACTCCTGCAAAACCTCAGTGGCATCCTTGATGCTCTTGACTTCTTGGACGGATGTGGAGGCCAATCTCAAGTGGCAGGTGGATTGTTGCTGCTGTCGATGCAGATGTGTAGGAAAAAAGCCCTCCACAGTGGCGCAAAAAAGAGCAATAAAGAAAAGGGAGAGATGATAATGTAGTCTTTGCATTTCGTTTTCTTTCTCAAGTAAGTCTAGCTGCTGTGAATTGTAGTGACCAGCGATGGTAAAGATCGTAAATTGGTGGAAGTTGAACAACAGCCTTGTAGCTGCTAATGTAAAAGTAAATTGTTGAGATCAGACTCCCTGTCGAATCTTATGAAAAAATAATACGAGTAGTCTAGTCTAGTGTTTTTGTGCAACTATGATGCCATTGAACTAGTCACCCGGGCACCAACACTTACGCTCATACTTGCTCGAGTAACGTCAATTTACTCCGCAGACTACTACTAGACTACTAGACTACTATTATTAGACCTACAGTACTAGACTAGTAGCCAGAAGTATAATCAAGCAGGTACTGTCTTTGGAGTAGCCCTTCCTGAAGCCCTCTACTTTCAGCCATAAAAGCTCCCCTTAGCTGTCTTCGTAATGGCAATGGCAAATAAGTTTACCCGTCCCCTGCACTTGATACAGATTGTTCGTCAATTTTCGTGTGCTCATTATTTATTCGTGCCGTAAACAGAACTCTTGTAGAGCTATCCCAGAGACAAACGCGATGAAACACGAAAATACTACGTAGATAAAGATGTCTGGGAAATTTTATGCGATGACAAAGAATGTCCTTTGTGCATTTGAATTGATTATATGTGTAAACAAAGCAATTACGACAAACTTCGCTTCCAAAAATAGTTTTTATTTCCCAGTATTATTGATCAATCTTAATAAACAAATAATTAGAGATAGCAGCCAAACCAGGGTTTGATAAAGACCAGCCAATAAATTGTTGATTGTGTCAGTCTTGCCCTGAGAGGCGCTTTTGTCTTTCCGTGTCTCTTCCTTGTTGTCATTTCATTCCCAAGAAGCAAGAAGAATGTCGAGCCAGTTGCACGTTGCACTACAGATTTTGCGCTCAAGATAGTTGAGCAAGTTTTTAGGCCACGACACCACCATTTCCATCGTCAGGCATCGGTGCCTCGTATGTTCCTGAGTAATTGGGATCCGTGGCATACTGTGATTGTTGCTGTTGTGATGATGCTAGTTTTGCTAATCTTCGTTGCCGTTGCCGCTCCTGAGCTCGTTTGGCTCGAAAGTAATTACCAATACAGAGCACCGTGATAAATCCCACCAGGAAGCATACAAAGCAAACCGCCTGTTTATTTGAAAGAGGGAGATAAAGTGTACAGTAAGAAGCATGTTGCAACGTGGAAGACAAGCAGGCGTACAGCAACAGCAAAATTCTATAGCTGTCTATGCAGAGCCATATAGTTGACTGCAACAGTTAAGAATAAGATGCCATGATCTGATCTGCTCTGCTCTTTCAAGCAAAATGTTCACACAGCGTTCATTCTCAAGCCCATCTTAATTTCCTCAACCTTTCTTGAAAAAGCACGACTTGGTACTACTGTCAGTTGCCTTCCTCCAAATATCGAAATCAAATTGAACCAGACAGACGCTCCCTCTCCTAACAAAAACATTCTCTCGGTGCATCATCTGTCTCGCTGCTACCTACCAAGATAACCTCTATCAGCGATCTTCCTCGTGATCTGTACGTCATGCTGATCCAACTTTTTTTTAATGCTACTCGTTTGTTGTGCTATAAAACCCGTTGTGTTGTTACCAGTAATAACTGCAGTAGACTGCGACTTGATTCCGGTCGGCGCCTCGTCATTTTTCGGTTTTTTCTTTGCTTCGCCTTCGCGCCGGCAGTGCTGGTCACACTGCCTTAGATCCAAAAATGCACGTTAAAAATAAAACAACAATCCTCTGTCCTTCGTACGTAAAGGCTTGTCCTCACTTTTTTATTACACCAACATGTATTATTATTACTGGGTAGGTTTTTTAATTTGTTTGAAGCATGGTACTCGAGTATTGTACGAGTAGATGGTAGTCCCTACTAGTCTAGTAGCCTCTATCTCTACTACTACTAGTGTTACTCGTGTACAGTACCAGTATTGTAGATAGGTGCAGCGGTTAAGAAATAATAAATAATAATAGAATAATCATTACAAGGTGATACAATGCTGCTACTGTACGAGTAGAGAGTAGAGCGTATTGCTTATGAACACTCCGGTATGACGAGAGCCAAAGTGAATGAAAAAAAAATCTTACCCTTCACTACACCTTTCGGTGCAATATTCGAGTAGACCTTGTCACTGTATGTTTGATTGTAGGTTCAGGTTCATTGTTGTTGTCTTCATTGGTACTGTCCCCGCCATCAACAACCGTCTTGGTTGCAACAGAAATGCCACTAAAACTATGTGGAACATCGGCCCGTACAAGAATGGGAAATTGCAAGTCACCACCGACCACGTGATTGCTGGATTGAAATTGTGCCTGAATTTCCAAGACTTCACCGGGCTCTAATTTACGTGCATTCCAACAGATGGTTCGTTTGAGGTCGTCCCAGATACCTCCCTTGCGGGACATTTTGACGGTTTCTCCTTGTACAAAGGGTGGTACGGCTACCAAAATGACCAAATTATTGAGCGCTTCGGTGTTGCTGGGATTGGCGCGTATCTTAAAACCTACGCGGCTGACATTGTCATTCATTTGCACTCTACTTTTGACCAGCTGTAGTAGAATTGTGCAGACGTAGTAAATATATATACATATATATAGCGATTCATGTCAGTGTTGGGTGGAGGGTAAGTCAACAGGGGGGAAAAAACATGCCAAGATGCTGCAAGCCATAGCAACACTACTACTAGACTAGTAGAGACCACAACAACTCAACAACAAAAGTTCCACAGAAAAGAACTTGCAATCAAATCTTACCATTGGAATGGGACGCAATTGTGGATGACAAGTATACGTTGCAATGGGAATTTCTACAGTGGTAGTATTCTGTTCGGATGCGTCATTGTTGGTGTTGCGCAGAGGAGGATGCAATTGGAATACTGTCGTATTGTATTCAATATCCTGTGTCGTCGATACATTGGATACAATATTCGGATCCACTTCATCAAGACTGACTATATTGCTTTGTGGATCATGTACTAGGACACGTAAGGACGACGACGACAATCCGCCTTTGTTGGCAAAGTAGGTTGGCGCTGGTGGTAGTTGCACATGAATGCTTCCTTCCAAGTTGCAACTGGGTGGACTTCCTTGATCGTCGTAGAGGGTTGCAAATTGTTCTCGAATAATCACGCGTACCACAAGCTGGTCCGTCTCTTTTGTTGCTAATTCTAAGACAGAAAGATCAGCATCGCCTTGTGGCAGTAGCATAGCCATAGGATCCGATGGAAAAAGCATTTCTTGGGCGTACCCCTCCTCTTCGGCACCAATATTCCGTGTTGATGGCGCTGAGGATAACGATGATGATGGCGGTGGTGGCGCAGCGGAATGTATGATGCCCCAGGAACTATCCGACCAGGGATTGCTCTCTCCACCTTTGGCTTTGGCTGATTTTTCTTCTTCGACTCCATCGAACACGTCAAAAGGATCAAATTCTGTCAAGTGGTGTTCTTGCTGCTGTTCCTGCTGCTGTTTTGCTTTGGACTTTGTCATTATTGTTATTGTTATTGTTATTACCAGTATTATTATTATGCTTTTTCGTTGTTTGGCTGGCACTTAGTTCGGCAAAATAAAAATAATTACTATTCGACGACTGTTGTGTTATTGTATATTGTTTTGTTCTGTTTTGTTTATCAGTTGTAGACTAAATAATGTATTCATAGTGTGATCATCATGGTCATGTTATAATATTATTTACGGGTACTACTAGATAGCTAAGTAGTAGTTTACCATGTTGTTGTCACGATTTTTTTCTTCTCGTTTTTCCAACGGTCAAAACCAAAAATTTGGATCGACGGGTATTTTTCATCCGATAGATGTTTGGGAGAAGAGAGAATCTCGCACCTCGGGTTTTCTGTGCGAAAGAATCAACCAACCAGGGAGAAAGTGTGTGTCTTCAACAAGTAGTCTACTCTAATTATTCTAAACAAACAATGATAAACATTTTTTTTTTTTAAACTAACAGCACCATTTACAACACGCATACACACGCAAATCACGACAATGGCAGCTGTGAAGAGACTTTATAATCCCTTTCGGGAAGAAGCAGATGGTGACACTACTATCGCTTCTACTACCAAAGGAGAAGGCAGCCGGTCAACAGCAGATGCTTCAACCACCAATACCACCACCGCCAACACTAACAAACACGAAGATCCTTTTGCGGGCGTTGCGTTTCATATTCCTTCCGAAACAGACTACAAGGCGAACAAGGACGCACAAGATGATCATTCGTTTGATCCATATCAATCGGATTTTGATCCTTTTCATATTTCTGATGCTGTCGCTGTCACAACCAACAGTGCTCTTGCCACACCACCACCCGCATCGGCGCCCAAAAAAGTACTCAAATCTTTGGCACCCAAACTTCATATTTCTTTGTCAAGTCATGAGGAAGTAACATCGGTCATGAAAATGCCATTGGATGCTTTTGATACTACTACCGAAGTGACGATCGAAGGAACCATTAAGGTACGTCCGTATAAGAGGATTACAGTACTAGTACTAATATAGAATATGTGCAGAGGCAGTGCAGCTGATATCCTAATCACACCTTTATCGTCATCCCATCGTCCACACAACACAACACTGTTCTTGTTTTATTTAGGCACAGGTCCAATGTTCGGATGCTCTCAAGAATGCTCCCTTTGCCTTGTTGATGCCAGTCGCGTCGGTCGATTTCGGTCATTCGTTTCAGATTGTACCCAATGACAAATACACCGTATCGCGTAATAATTATACAGCAGCAGCAGCAGCAGCAGCGCAAAATAATGTTCCCATTCTATGTACCATTCCCAAATCCGATGTCATGGCAGTTCCCATTGCTACCTACCAACTAAAAAAGGAAATTCATTTCATGCCAGTGGTATGTGTGTTTTGTCTTGTGGCAAAAATTGATTACTCTAAATATTGTTTATTGCTTCTGTGTTGAGTACGTGTGCGATTGATTATAATATTCGTGTGCTCACTACAGTTCTTTTTTATGTTTCTTGCCTGCCCGTGCAATGTTATTTTCCAAAAATATTCCGAAAAATATACACGCACGACAATACTACACCTTCGTTCTCTAAAAACAAAAACAAAAAACATTCTAGTTGGTGGAGCGCAAAATCATTCGCAATGGAACTCGTGTCCGCATTGCCGTTCAAATCCGATCAAGACTCGACAATCAAGGAGATATGAAAGATTTGACCATTCTCGTGGCCGTTCCAGAAAAAGTAAACGGATCGACCATTCAAGTCCAACGTGGACAGGGATGCTACGATGAACTCCAAAGAACTATCAAATGGAAGATTCCTCATCTCATCAAAGGGCAGAGCGAGTTGGTCGTGGCTGAAGCTGATTTATGGAAGGCACCACAATCGGGAGAAGATGAGACACCCTTTCCCGTCATGTTTCGGTGCAGCAGTGTCAACGACAGCATGAGCTGTCTGGAATGGAAGGTAGCCCAAGTCAGTGGCAGTCCAGCGCACATGACAACAGCTACTGCCAAGCACACCTTTCGACTCTTGCATCGATTGCCCTAACTACAGGAAAAATTTATCAAAATACGAAAAAATTAGTGCAAAAAGGTGGGGGTTTCAAAAAAATGCCAATACTAAAAAGTAACTTGTATACAGTATTTCAATACTATTGTCCCCGGTTTGTTTGTACATACTACATTACTTTTACTTGCAGCAAAGTATAGTGCATTTCATCAATTCCCGTTTGTGATTCCCTCTAATCCTACACCCGCGTGTTGATGATTCGTAAAATCCTCTTCTGCATCGATCATGGACGCGTCCGACTCTTGTAAAGGCTGTTGCTTGTGCCTTGTCGTAGTGTTCGTCGACGTCTCGGATTCCATGGTGTCATCAAAAGTTTCTCTTGGTACCTCCTTTGGCTCGGACAATTGCTTTTCCGGAGAGTCAGCTTCCTCTGTCATCATAATCACATCCAAAGTCTCTGGCAGGGGCTCTGTAATCTTCTCCTTTTCATCCGGCAACGGCATAAGCTCTTTTGTCTCAGAAACATGCTGTTGCGTTGAAGCTTGTTCTCTGGTCGGTGGCTGGGCAATTGTGCGCTGTTGTAACAACTCGTTTTTCTCTGGTTCAGAAACTCCCGCTTGCGATGACGCAGCTTGTTTTGCGTTCATGTCTACTTCCGTAGACGCAGCTCTCTTTGGTTGGGAAACACCCGTTTCTGCCTTCGCTATTGCTGTTGGTTCAGGTGCCACTGGTGGCTCTATTTCCTTGACTGCACCCGGCAATATTGCAGCTTTCTGTTTTGTCGTCTCATCAGATTTAGCTGCTGGCTCTTTTGCCTTTGATTCCCCCGACTCCTCATCCGCGAAAAGCGATGATAGACATTTCTCTGTTGGTAGGTTGGAGGCGCTCTCACCCGAATCGTTAGTAAACTTCAGTTCTGGAGCTTCTAATTTATTGAAGGTCTCTGTATCCGAATTCGACGCAGCTTTTTCTGTGCTCGTTGCATCCTGTTGTGACGTTTCTGCTGGTACCGAGTCGACAGCCGCTTCCAAAAAAGCAGCATTGATATGCTGCGCCATTTTAGATACGATGTCAAGAACTGAGCCGACCGGTTGCAAACGAAAAAGAGTACCGTCAGCGTTCTCGTCCTTGGAAGCGTCTTTGTCTTTCTTTCTCTTACTGTCGAAGGCCGCGACGCGTTCAAATAATTTGTCATTCCTAAGCAAGGAATCTTTGGCAGCTAAAAATGCAATGTCGACGCATTCGTCGCACTTCCATATCCCCTCGGGGATACCATAGAGTGCTGGACGCATGCACTCCATGTGAAATTCTCCTTCGCAGCCATCGCAAATAAGAAGATTGCCTCCGTCACCGCAAATACAGCACGCGTCAACGTCATTTTCTGCTTCCATCTGACGACGTTCTCTTTCTTGGTAGTGAACCGATTTCATGATTCGATAATCTGTTGTCTTCTTGTAGGTCCCCAGGTAATAAGCAAGACAAGAGTTCATGTTCTTGCCAATGGACTTGGACACTCCAAGAATATCTTTGCGTAAACGAAACATTTCTTTGTGAAATTGTCGGCGTTCGTCATCCGTCCATTCAGAACCATCTCGCGTTTCGATTTTTCCTACAATGTTGTCCTTAGCAAACTTGCCAGCATCGTAACCAACTTCCGCTAGGCCGACCATGGCCGCTTCTCGCTTGTTGTGAGGCACTTTCTTTTCTGCCAGAAAGTCTCTCGAAACTGCTTGGAGCTTTTCCTCTGCCGTTTTGGGGTCCCAAACTTGCTCATAGCTGTAGAAAGGAAGCGCGTCATTTAGTATTGAGTTTCGTACAGTCTAGCGTGTTCTGTAACAAAGATGACACGGCATTTTTGTACTTACTAGTTGAAACTATCCTTCTCCTGCCAGGTCCCAGTTTCAGGTACCTCGGTTGCATTGAATTCAGGGCCTACTTGACTCACTTTCTTGGGGAAATTCTTGCCCCCATTCTTCCAACTAAGGTCCACCATTGCCACAGAATGCTGTCTGGCAGGTTTTCTCCCTCGCCTGGGTGGGGGCGGTTCGGCCCGCTTGGGTGCATTTCGCTTCGGTCGACCACGGCCTCGTTTCTTTGGTGGAGGCTCGTTAGCAGTAGCTGTAGCAGTAGAAGTAGCTGTCGCAGGCTTTCGTTTGCGTCGCCTTCGTTTCTGCTTACCACTCTCCTCGCAAATTTCAAAATCGTGCCCTGCTCCAGTGGTAGATTTGGTCTCGTTTTGTCCATTTTCTTCTTCGTCGCCAATCATGGCATCCAGCTCATCCTCATTGTACACCACTTTGGCAGTGGCTCTGTTCGTCGCCCTCCGCCGATTACGCCTTCCCCTGTTGCGCTCCTCGAGGGATTCACTGATTGTGTCCTCCTTGTCTTGCTTGTCAATGGAGGCTGAGTTGGAGTCGACAGAGCTAGTGAACCCGCTAAGTATTTCAGTTACTCTATTCGACTCTCCAAACTTAAGAACTTTTTTTTTTGCGGGGTGCTTGTCTCCCCCTGAAGTCTTGTACGTATTAGAGTCGGCGGTTGCTTGATACTCAATAGGATCTACTTCAGTATTCACTGGGCTCGGCTGGTTCCGGCGAGCCGCCAGATCTTCTTGCTTATCGTCATGTTGCTGTGTCTCTATAGAGATAGCGGACACGAGTTTTCGTGGTTTGGTACAATCAGCAGACGCCGTTGCATCTTCGCCGTGATCGTCCAACGCTGACGAATCTTTTATTTTACTCACTGTCTGTTCGACACTCGCTTGTTCGCATACATGCATGTCTGTGATGACATTCTCAAAACTTTCTGCATCCATATCAGTTTTCAGCGATGGTTTAGTGGTCTCCGCTTCAATTTTTGCCTCTGTCTTTGACCGGCACTCCTCTTTCTGAACTGACTGTTGATCCCTGGGCTGGGGTTGGCTGGGTTCCGCCGACTCACCAGAAATTTTTGAGCTGGCTTGGCTATGAGGATTTGGTTGCTCTGTTTTGGTAAGCTGTAGATTTTTGGGAGCATGCAGTGCCACCAGACCGTCATCCAGATGCATCGGAACAGGCCCATTAAGTCCGGGACTAGTAGGACTTGCACCAACATCCATCGAATTGGCACCCGCATATTCTTGGTTCAGTTGGTTAGCGGATTGCGTCCTGCTCTTTGGAGGACTCTTGCTCTTGGTCTTCTCCTCTTTTTTTGCGCGAAAGACAGGTGTAGGAGGCCCAGAAACGCAAGCCAGATATATATCTGCTGCACGTGATTCCCCTTCATTTCTTCGCTCTAGCAAGCGGTCAATCACGCCTTTTTCCTCGTTCCAAAAGTCGACTCCCAATTCGCCTACTTTAAGCTGCAAGACTGGCGCAACAAAAGTTGTTTTCCCATCTAAGCTTTCGGCGGCATCAATCTACATTTAGAGGTAGACAGAGTTGTTAGGTGTCCTGAGAGTATAAGCACGTAGAAAGCACGTAGCTTTTGTACTGAAGAGCTGTCTAGACAACAACTATGCATAGATGCACTTGCTGATCATCTAGCTAGCCGTGCAGTAAAGCACGCAACTTTAGTCTGCATCATTGGATGATAATAGAGCACTTACTTTGGTCCATCCTAGTTCGGTTAGTATCGGCCAGACGTGACTATGAAACGCATCGATGTTTTTGCGCATTACTCGTGGTGCAGGAGGTGGGGAACCATTTGGCGAAGATTTTATGTTCGCCATGCCTTCCGAATAACGGCGTTTGCTTTTAAATTAGTATAATAGTTGTATTGGATAGAAATGCCGAAGAATTACCTGCTGCTGAGCTAATCGGTTGTATATGCAGCCAAAAAGCTGTCGTAGCGCTGGTACGAATACTCGCCTCTGGTGCAATTGATGGATGTTGTATGCGACCAGACTTTAGGTTCCACCAACGGTCGCAGATAGATGGATAATACTATTGTTGTCAATCTGCGTAAGATAGACTCTCTGGACGATGGAGTAGACAACTACTTGTTAACTAGTTTAGATACACTCGCTGATGATAACAGCTAATCTACCAACAACAGCGAGTAGGGGATAGCAAACTGCCTGTATATTCGATTTCGGGTCCTCGGACAGACCAAGAAGCAAATCTGATTAGGGTTAGCAGTCACAATATCATATTTTTTGCCTCTTTCATGCAATCATGGCTACATCAGAGAATGACCATCTGGGTAAATCCCGATTCCCTGTGTAAATTACCCAAACACAAACCCTACGGGGTATGGTTATTGAACCTGTGTACATTGTTGTAGAATTATGTAATTAACCAAAATTAGTAATAGTACTCTTTACTTGTGTAAATATAACAAATCTTTAATAACCACGTTACCCTGATTTGTTTTCAAATGTAAGATGCACCCCTT
>Ga0210036_1001207_pt1 | contig 29173 bp, 33 predicted proteins | sample CryGeymeta201515_FD_185469 | JGI IMG/M metagenome (GOLD analysis project Ga0210036, IMG submission 185469) | Groundwater microbial communities from Crystal Geyser aquifers in Utah, USA - Crystal Geyser metaG 2015-15 (SPAdes) (version 2) | ecosystem: Environmental > Aquatic > Deep subsurface >...
TGGCTCAGCGGTAGCGGCGGGACTGGCGAGACTCCTTCCCAAATTATCGCGCATTTCTGGCAAAACGCGCCCGTTTCCGAGCGGCGGAGCCGCTGTCCGCTGGAGCCGGTGTTGGGCGCTGACTGAATTGCATATGGATTGCTCCATAACTATATAGCCGCCGTAATGTCCAGCAATTCTATCTTCCACTACTACTGCCCCCACAATATAACCCACTTGTTTCGGTAAGGCTCCAATTTATCTGCTGACTTTTGAAACTCCAAATTTCGTTTTGGATTGTCGGATGCACGCGGTTGTCCCTTCTTGCCAGGTGTAGAAAGCCACTTTTCAAAATCTGCAACAAGCCAATCATTCAATAAAGAAGTGGGGAGAATGAAATACTCCATATCTTTCGTTTCATCTGTGAGATTTACCAGTACGGCGAAATCATCCTCTGACTGTAAATGCCGAAAGATGCTTCCATCTTTTTTGGCACTCCACTGCCAAACATCATATTCTCCCGTTTTTGTCTTTACACGAATTCTTATAGTCTTCTCCCGATTAGTTGCCAATATATCAAATGCTGGCGCGTTACGAGGTGCGAGTGAAGCAATCACACCGCGTTTGAGCAACTCGGCAACAACAAAGTATTCGCCTGCATTCCCGATTAGAGTTCCTTCACCTGATTTTATTCTGCCTGCCATATGCACCATATCACCTGAACCAGTTAATCAGTTTTGGATGAAGCGCCCAACTATTTTTTCAGCCACCGTATGTGGTAGCCCGCTCTCAGGCTACCATTGGCGGGTCAACGGCTTATGGGCTGCCAAAGATTAATATCAGTATAGCACGAGTTCGAGAAGAACATATAATTCTACAGAGTCTCTCCCACCAATTGCCCGCCGGGGGGAAAATCGCCAACAGCCAACCGCCAACAGCTAACCGCTGCTTTCCCCATACAACTTCCTATGCACAATGGACAGCGCCCTCACCTGCTCCGCGGCGTGATACGATGACCTCACCAGCGGCGCGGACTCGACCCACTTGAAGCCAATTTCCAACCCGTAACGTTTGAGTTCGCTGAATTCTTCCAGCGTGTAATAGCGCGCGATCGGCAGGTGCTTCTTGCTCGGCTGTAAGTACTGGCCGACCGTCAGGATGTCCACGCCCCAGGCGCGCTGGTCGCGCATCACCGCCTTGACCTCCTCGATCTCCTCGCCCAGCCCGACCATGATGCCCGATTTGGTCAGCACTTCGGGATCGAGCTTTTTGGCGTTGCCCAGGGTCGCCGCGGCCCACGCGTAGTTATCCTGCGGCTGGACCTGCTTGAACAGTCTCGGCACGGTCTCGACGTTGTGATTGAGGATCTCCGGGCGGGCCTCCATCACGATCTTCAGCGCTTCGAGCGAGCCTTTGAAATCCGGGATGAGCACCTCCACCGAACAGCCCGGCAGCAGTCCGCGGATGCGCCGGATGACCATCGCAAAGATCGGCGCGCCGCCGTCCCGCCGGTCATCGCGGTTGACCGAGGTGATGACCGCGTGCTTCAGGTTCATCGCCTTGACTGCCTGCGCCACGCGTTCGGCCTCGCCCCAGTCCAGCAGGCCGGGCTTGCCGTGCTTGATGTCGCAGAAGCCGCACGTCCGCGTGCACACGTCGCCCAGCATCAGGAAGGTGGCCGTGCCCGCGCCCCAGCATTCGCCCAGGTTGGGGCACATGGCCTCCTCGCACACGGTGTGCAGCGACTTGGCGCGCATCAGCCTCTGCAACTGTTGGTAGGTCTTGCCGGCCGGGGCGCGGACTTTGATCCACTCCGGGCGACGCAGAGGGGCGGTATTCAATTGTTCGGGACCGAGGCGGTCACGCGTGGGGAGGGCGGGCATCGGATCTCCGGGCGGGGCTGGGGTTAGGCGATGCCGGCTTGAGGTCCTCGCCAAGATGTTCGACCGCCGCTTTCAGCACTCCCTCCCCCACCACATTCATCAGCGCCAGGCCAAGCAGCAGCGACTTGATGCGCGGGCTCATTTTGGCGTTGCGGATCAGGTTGATCTTGCGGGCGAATTGCTCCTGCTCGGCCTGGGGCAGGTTCTGCATCAATGCCAGGCAGTAGCTCGGCAGCGCCAGGTAGGCTTTCTCGAATGAAATATCCCTCATTACTTTGCTGACCACTGCCGAGCGTCCCTGCGCCCGTTTGCGGTCCACGCCCTGATCCACGGCGATCAACAGGGCTTCCAGAAATCGGCTGGGGCCGATTGGCACGCTTTCTGCGCCCACTTTGACGGTGAACAATGAGGCGCGCAGGATGGCCATCGCGCCGAAACCAGCCAGGATCACTTGCGTCCATCCCGCCGCACCAGCTTCCGAGACGCCGAAATCCCAATTGAAAACCCGGATCAGGCCCAGCGCGCCCGCCGAGGCCAGGGCGTTGATCAGCAGATAAAAGACAGCCGGCCAGGAATTCAGAGCGTTATCCGGTTCGTCTTTGTAGCGGGAGATGAGTTCCACCGCGCCGACCGCCGCTCCGATCATTCCCACTGCCAGCCATTCCAGTATCGCATCCATGCTGGCTTATGCCTGTTCTTCTTCGCTGGTGATGATGGTCTGGGCCATTTGCACGCCTTCGACAGTGAGTTCGATGACCCCCCTTTTCACGCTCTCGTCTATCCTGACCAGCCCGGCGGCCTGCAAGGATATAAAACCTTCTAAAAGTTCGGTCGGTGGAATATCAACGACTGCCATCAATTTGAGTAGATCCATAGTCCCGAATCTCGAAAGAGCAGTCATGATCCTCATCGGGATATTGGATGGAGTTTCCCGCTTTTCCGAGCGTTGGACGCTTTCCAAGAAAGTTCCGAAGTCGTCACTTTTAGGTTTGTTTTCCATAGATGCCTCTTCAAGCTCACAATAATTCGATGGCTGTTTCATGCCCATTCTAGTCAAATCAAGATGGGGCGTCAAGAGTTGGTTGTTTTGGGCAATCAGTTACTTTCCTGCCTTGCGGACGCGCAGATGCAGCCCTTCGACCGTCACCACCTCGACGCGCTCGCCGCGGCGGATCGCTTTACAACCTTGAGCCAGTTCCGCCGTCCACAGCTCGCTCCCCGCCTGAACCTGGCCGGTTGGGTCAATGTCTGTGCGGGCGATGCCGGTCTGACCACGCATGCCTTCCTGTCCGGTAATGACCGGGCGTTTCTGCGCCCGCAGGGCGAATCCGATGATGACGGCGAACAGGAGGCCGGTGAGGATGCCGACCAGGATGACCAGCGGGAGCGAGACGCGCTGGAACTGGGGCGTGCCGGGTGAGTTGAACAGCACCAGCGCGCCGACGATGAACGAGCCGATGCCGGCCGTGGTCAGCGCGCCGTGCGTGGGAGCTTTGATGTCCACGATGAAGAGCACGAAGGCAATGATGAGGAAAACCAGGCCGAACCAGTTGACGGAGAGGACGCCCATCCCATAGGCCGCCAGCGCCAGGCAGACTGCGCCGAGGAAGCCGGACACCCATCCACCCGGGCTGGAAAGTTCGATGAAGATGGCCTGCACGCCAATGCTCAAGAGCAGGAAGACAATGTTGGGGTTGGTCAGTATCTCCAGCAGTTGCTCGATGAGCGACATAGGGACTTCTTCGGTAATCGCGCCCGCGGTGTGCAGTGTGCGCGGGCCGGAGGCCATCTGGACAGTGTAGCCGTCCAGTTGATTTAACAGGTCTTCAAGATCGTTCGCAATAAAATCCACCAGACCAACCCGGAGGGCTTCGGTGGCCGAGGCGGCCTTGGCCGATTCGATGGTCTCTTCGGCCAGCGCCACCGCCTCCGGGCGGCGTCGTTCGGTGTACGAACGAACCAGCGCCTTCATCGCCTCTTTGGTCTTGGTCTCTTCGGTGGACGCCAGGTTTTCACCCTGGCCGCCGACCGGGCTGGCCGCGCCGATGGCCGTTTCGGGGGCCATGGCCGCGGCGTGTCCCGCCAGCGTGATGACCGTCCCAGCGGAGGCGGCCCACGCGCCGCGCGGGCTGACGTAGACCACCACCGGTACGCTGCTGGCGCGGATATCCTGCGCCATTATCTGCATCGGGGCTAATCCGCCTCCAGGCGTGTTCAGTTGCACGATGATCAACTCGGCATCGCGCTGTCCGGCAATTTTGATGCCGCGTGCCAGGTAATCTTGCGTGGCCGGCGTGATTGGCCCATCAATGGTCAGGATGAGCGCCAGGTGCGACTCATTCCCCGCGCTGACACCCGTTAGGGCGCGGACAGGCTGGATGGCAAACAGGCTGAGGCTGATGAGGGCCATGAAAAGGCGAACGGGTTTCATAACAGGTATTATAACTCCAACCATCGCCGCTTGACCGCTTGTCACCCTCACGGTAAAATCAGTGCGCAATGCGGGCGTCGCCAAGTGGTAAGGCATCAGCCTTCCAAGCTGATATCCGCGGGTCCGAATCCCGTCGCCCGCTCAACAATACGTGCTATCGTGTCAGGTGTTCCAGTGTCAGGTTACAAGACACGTGACACTGGAGCACTTGACACTTTGAGAGGGCCCGTAGCTCAGCGGTTAGAGCAGGCGACTCATAATCGCTTGGTCGCTGGTTCGAATCCAGCCGGGCCCACCTATATCTGGGGGTAAACCAGGCCATAGCCCCTATATCTGGGGGTTTTTGGTCGGAAAATTTTCCATCAGAAAATCATCGAAGCTGGAACCAAGATGTTCGTTTTTCATCACTCACCTCGCAATGGCGATGAAATTGCTTTATAGATCGAATGGTGATGTGGATGATTCGGCGAGGCTCACCAGCGGAATAGCCTGAGTCTTTTCTCCAAGGGGATAAGGATGTAAACCCGGATAGATGACCAGCAAGGAATCAAGTTGAAGATCTTGCAAGGCGATCCGCATGGACGGCGTCAGGCGTGGCGCGTCCATGCGTTTGCATTCCACACCAATACGTCGGCCGTTTTTTATGAGCAGCAAATCCAGCTCCGCGCCCGAATGGGTGGCCCAGAAGTAGGCTTCATCCGGCCTGGCAACTTTGATCACTTCTTCGATGACGTATCCTTCCCAGGATGCGCCGCCGCGCGGGTGGATGGCAAGCTCCTGTTCGGAGCGGATGCCGAGCAAATAGTGCAGCAGGCCGGTATCGCGCAGATAGATTTTTGGGGATTTGACCTGCCGCTTGCTGAGATTGGCATACCAGGGTTGCAACTGACGCACCATGAACAGATCCTGGAGCAAGTCCACATAACGTCGCGTTGTACTTTGGCTGACTTCCAAGGCGCGGGCGGCTTCGGCAGCGTTCCAAATCTGTCCGTGATAGTGCGCCAGTAGACTCCAAAAACGGAACAGAGTAGCGGATGGAATACTGAAACCGAACTGGGGAATATCGCGTTCGAGCAAGGCGCGTACAAAATCTTTGCGCCAGTCCAGGCTTTCCTGCTGCGCTATTTCCTCAGGGGAGGGCGTGGCGGTTGGCGCAACGCCATACGTGTTCGCGGCAAACGTGTTTTCTTCGGGTTCCTGGGGGCGGTCGGTGATGACCACCGTGATTCCCACCAGGTCGCCGGGGTGGACGCTTGCGAGGTCAGGGGCGATGACATTCTGGGCGTCCAGCGGGAATGGGAAAAGGCTGCCTTCCGGGTAGAGGGTCAGGGTGGATGACAAGCGCGTGTCTGCGCTGGCGGGCGCAAGGATGGCGTTCTTGAGCAGCGGCTGATCCGCCGAATGAGGCAGGGTGACTACGCCGCCAATGACGCCATCCACGTCTGCCGCGGTGAAGTACAGGGTGGTGCTGTCGTCTGCTAAGGTAATCAACCCGGCATTGTCAAAACAGCCATAATGGGGCAAAATAGGCACTAGCTTTACACAGAAGGACAATCATGCTCATCCTCCATGCACATTGGCAGCCGCCGCTGACTCCTGCTGAAACAGGCGGCGTCTTATTCTGGGCGGAGACGGAAGACGCCGAACCTCCGGCCAGCAGGCGCGGGCGGCTGGCAAAGAATCCCAAACCCAGAAGCCACCCCTTTTGTGCGCCCATCCCGGAGTTGCGTGCGGCCATCGGCCGCACGGGAAAAGAAAGCGCTGCCATTTTGCGCCTGCCGACCACCCGCACCGGCCCCCTGCCATCCCCCGAATTGCCCCACGTCTGGGAGTTGGATAAGGAAACACCTCCTACTTTAGTCTCCTGGATCGTACAGGGAATCTGGCTGACGCCCGCCGAGGCAGTATCTGCCCTGTTGGATTTATCCACCGCTGGACAGGGGAACGCGGCGGGTTTCGTGCCCGCGGCCAGTTTCCGTTTCTGGAGCCGCACCGCGGCCTTGGCAATGGAGACACTGGCAGCACACAAGATCGTGCCAGTGCTTGTCCCGGCAGATGCAGACGGCAAAACCTTCCACGCCCGCTGGTTACCAGTGCTCGACAGCCCGCGCGACAGCCAGCGCCTGGCGCAATTGGAATCTGCCATGCCGCCCGTCTGCCGCGCAGAAATTTCCGAAGAAAGGGCAACTTCATCCCCGAGAAGCCTGCTCACCAGTTTCCTCAACACCACCTGCGACGCCCTCGCCCGCCAGTGGGGAAAACCCGCCGCGCCGGCCTTCTACCGGGGAGATGACGCCCCTGCCTACCGCTGGATCGAAGCGCTATTCGGCGAAAACCCCACCGTCAAGGCCTCGCCAGCCCAGTTGCAGGGTTTGGCCTCCAGCCAGCGCGCCTGGATGCGCAACCTGCACGTCGCCGGGGACGCTGCCTTCCGGATTGCTTTCCGAATCGAAACACCCCCAGCGCAAAACGAGGCCTGGGAATTGCACTACCTGCTGCAGGCCAGCGATGATCCCAGCCTGCTTATCCCGGCAGAACAGGTTTGGAAGAAGACCGGCAGCGTCATCAGCAAGCTGGGACGCAAATTCGAGAACCCGCAGGAGAAACTGCTGGCTGGACTGGGATACGCAGCACGCCTGTTCCCGCCGCTGGCGCAGAGCCTGAAGAGCAAGCGTCCCTCTGGCCTGGAACTCAATGCCCAAGGAGCATATACCTTCTTACGCGAGACAGCTCCCATCCTGGAAGGCGCCGGGTTCGGCTTGCTCGTACCGCCCTGGTGGAACCGTCCGGGGGCGCGGCTGGGGTTGAAAGTCAAAATGAAATCCCAGAAAGGCAAGGATGCCGTTGCCAAAGGAATAATGACGTTGGAGAACCTGGTCAGCTACGAGTGGCAGTTATCGCTGGGCGGGACAACCCTGACCGAGGAAGAGTTCCAGGTGTTGGCGGCGCTCAAATCACCGCTGGTGCAGGTGCGCGGCCAGTGGGTGACACTTGATCCGCAACAAATCGAAGCCGCGATCCAGTTCTGGGAGAAACAGCAAACCGCCGGGGAGATCGGGCTGCTGGAAGCATTGCAATACAGCCTGGGCGGTGCGACCGAAAAAGACGGCTTGCCCATCGAGGAAGTCATCTCCGAAGGCTGGCTGGCGGAGTGGCTGGAACGGTTCAAGGTTTCGGAGAAGATGAACGAACTGCCCCAGCCGGACGGGTTGCACGGCGAGCTGCGCCCTTACCAGCGATTTGGGTACTCCTGGCTGAGTTTCCACCGTCAATGGGGGCTGGGCGCCTGCCTGGCCGACGACATGGGCCTGGGGAAAACCATCCAAACGATTGCTCTGTTGCTGCAAGAAAAAGAAACGCGCGGCAGCCTGCCTGCCCCGGCCCTGTTGGTATGCCCCACCTCGGTAGTGACCAACTGGGAACGCGAAATTGGCAGGTTCGCCCCCGGGTTGAGCACTTACGTTCATCGGGGAGCGGACAGGCTGAGGGGCAAAGCGTTCCGGAAAGCTGTCCGGGGCGCGGACATGGTGCTGACAAGTTATCCGTTGGTGCGGCTGGACGCCGAGACCATCCAATCCATGCCCTGGCTGGCGGTCATCGTAGATGAGGCGCAGAACATCAAGAACCCATCGGCGAAGCAGACCCAGGCAGTGCGCAAGGTACAGTCCGAGTTCCGGGTGGCGCTGACCGGCACGCCAGTGGAAAACCGCCTTTCGGAACTGTGGTCCATCATGCACTTCCTGAACCCCGGCTACCTGGGGCCGCGCGAAAAGTTCCGCAGCGATTTTGCCTTGCCCATCGAGCGCTATCAGGATGAGCAGGCGTTGAAACAACTGAAGCAGATGGTCAACCCGTTCATCCTGCGGCGCGTCAAGACCGACCCGCGCGTGATCTCGGACCTGCCTGCCAAGGTGGAGACGAAGGTTTACTGCACCTTAACCGAGGAGCAAGCCACGCTCTACGAGGCAGTGGTGCAGGACGCGCTGAAGAAGATCGCGGAACAGGAAGAAGGGATCGAACGGCGCGGCCTGGTGCTGAGCATGTTGATGCAGTTGAAGCAGATCTGCAACCATCCAGTGCAATACCTGCATCAGGCTGGTAAGAATGCCGCCGATCCAGAAATGAATGGGCGCAGCGGCAAACTGGAACGGCTGGCGGAACTGCTGGAGGAGGTGCTGGCCGAGGGCGACCGGGCGCTGATCTTTACCCAGTTTGCCGAAATGGGCGCGATGCTGGCGGCTTTTTTACCGAAAGCCACCGGCGCGGCGACGCAGTTCCTGCACGGCGGTACGCCCGTGAAAATGCGCGACCAGATGGTGAGCCGCTTCCAGGAAGATGAGCATGCCCCGCCCATCTTCATCCTGTCCCTCAAAGCCGGCGGGACGGGGTTGAACCTGACGCGCGCCAACCACGTCTTCCACTTCGACCGCTGGTGGAATCCGGCCGTGGAAGACCAGGCCACCGACCGCGCCTTCCGCATCGGGCAAAAGCGCAACGTCCAGGTGCACAAGTTCGTCACCACCGGAACGCTGGAAGAGATGATTGACGATATGATCGAGAGCAAGAAAGGGCTGGCGCAGGCGGTGGTGGGCAGCGGCGAGGGCTGGCTGACCGAGTTGAGCACCGACGAGCTGAGAAACATGGTGATGCTGAGGAGGCAATAGCATGGGTTATTACTATTTCAAGCCCACCAAACCCAAAGAAGCCAAAGACGGCATCAAAGCCCACAGCCAGCGTGGTTCCTTCGCCAAAAGCTGGTGGGCCGAGCAATGGATCGCCGCACTGGAACGGCTGATGGATTCAGGGCGGCTCTCACGCGGGCGCAGTTATGCCCGCAAGGGGCAAGTGTTGTCCATCGAAGAAACCAAAGACGGCATCGCAGCCCGCGTCCAGGGTTCACGGAAAACGCCTTATAAAATCAGCATCCAGATCGCGCCGCTGACTGATGCCCAATGGGATAAAGTGATTGATGCGCTGGCCGAGCAGGCCATCTTCACCGCCCAACTGCTGGCCGGGGAGATGCCGCAAGATATCGAGCAGGCCTTCAGCGCTGCCGGGGTGAGCCTGTTCCCGGCTAAACGCGGCGACTTGAAGACGGATTGTTCCTGCCCGGATTACGCCAACCCGTGCAAGCACGTCGCCGCGACCCACTACATCCTGGGCGAGCGTTTCGACGAGGATCCCTTCCTGCTCTTCCGTCTGCGCGGGCGGACGCAGGAACAGATATTGCAGGCCTTGCGCCAGCGCCGCGCCGGGCAGATGGAGATGCTCGAAGAAGAACCCGCCGAACCGGAACCCGCCATCCTTCTGGAAGACTGCCTGGAGCATTTCTGGGAATTGGGCGCGCCGCTGGAAAGCGTGCCGGTCAGCATCCGCCCGCCAGCAGTCGAAATGCCCCTGCTCAAACGGCTGGGCGAGGCGGCCTTTGTCCCTGAGCCGGGGATCGAGTCCCTGTTACGGGCCGCGTATCAGGCCATTGGGCAGGAAGCGATCCGGGTTGCATTTCAGGAGGAAGAAAAAGAGGAGGCCGAGTGATCTCTAACAAACCCGCCCTCTCATGCAAAATATGCTAGAGGTCACATACCACGAAATTCAAACATCCAATAGCAGAGTTTCAAGGTATAATGCTTCTATGATCGAGAGAACTCACCTCCACCATACTATCCAGAGCGACTTGGAAAGAAGCCGCGCGGTGGCTTTGATCGGCCCCCGCCAATGTGGGAAAACAACCCTGGCACGCCAGTTTATACATCCAACCTCGATCAACTATTTCGATCTGGAAGATCCCTTCAGCCTGGCGCGGCTCGATCAGCCCATGAGCACATTGCAGGATCTGAACGGGTTGGTGGTCATTGACGAAGTTCAACGCCGCCCTGACCTCTTCCCCATTTTGCGCGTCCTGGTTGATCGTGATCCCTTGCCTGCCCGCTTTCTGATCCTGGGCAGTGCTTCCCCGGCGCTCTTGCGTCAATCGTCCGAATCCTTAGCGGGTCGCATGACAATTGTGACAATGAGCGGGTTCAGCTTGGAAGAAGTGGGCAAAGAAGCGCAGAACCGGCACTGGAGGCGGGGAGGATTTCCACTTTCATTCCTGGCCTCAAGCGAACAGGAAAGCCTGGACTGGCGCAAAGATTTTGTACGCGCCTTGCTTGAACGCGATATTCCGCAGTTCGGTTTCAGTATTCCAGCCACTACTCTGTTCCGTTTTTGGAGTCTACTGGCGCATTATCACGGACAGATTTGGAACGCCGCCGAAGCCGCCCGCGCCTTGGAGGTCAGCCAAAGTACAACGCGACGTTATGTGGACTTGCTCCAGGATCTGTTCATGGTGCGTCAGTTGCAACCCTGGTATGCCAATCTCAGCAAGCGGCAGGTCAAATCCCCAAAAATCTATCTGCGCGATACCGGCCTGCTGCACTATTTGCTCGGCATCCGCTCCGAACAGGAGCTTGCCATCCACCCGCGCGGCGGCGCATCCTGGGAAGGATACGTCATCGAAGAAGTGATCAAAGTTGCCAGGCCGGATGAAGCCTACTTCTGGGCCACCCATTCGGGCGCGGAGCTGGATTTGCTGCTCATAAAAAACGGCCGACGTATTGGTGTGGAATGCAAACGCATGGACGCGCCACGCCTGACGCCGTCCATGCGGATCGCCTTGCAAGATCTTCAACTTGATTCCTTGCTGGTCATCTATCCCGGTTTACATCCTTATCCCCTTGGAGAAAAGACTCAGGCTATTCCGCTGGTAAGCCTCGCTGACTCCCCCATATCACCATTCGATCTATAAAGCAATTTCATCTCAGTGAAACAGAAAAACCTTATGGAACCTACACTGAACGAGGATTTGATCCGCTCACTGACCACGGCGCAAAGCATCCAACGCGGATTGAGCATTATGGTAGCTCCCTGGCCTGGCCGCCAGGGCAGGCAGAGAGCTACCATTATCGTTCAGGAGCAATTTCCGAAACTTATCGCCAGGGAAATAACCTGCTTGGGGGTGAGCTGCTGCTTGCAAAACGTTTCACCAACAGCGCAGCAAAGCCGCGAATAACCAGACCGCATAAGGGACCGTCCGCCAAGCACCCGGGCCGCGGACGCCGGTTGCGGGCTGTTTTCTAAATTTGCGCCACACGAGTTGCAGCAGGCCTGTAGCAACTAACGATGCGGCCATGACCACAAACGCCGCCTGCTCCGCGCCCGACGGAGCAAGCCACAGCAAGGCCATCCAAAGCTTGGCGTCCCCGCCGCCCATCCGATCGGCGCGCCACATCGTCCCGACGTTCTTACCGGTAGGCCTTCGGCGGGAGGCCAGGAACAGCAGGGCGCAGGCCAGCCCCTCTGCCAGCAAGGCGGCTTTCATATTTTCCAGTCCAGCCTGCCAGGAGGGACAGCCATCAAACTGAAGCAAAAACAAGAGAAGCTGACCGGCTTGATCGAAAACAACCCGAAGAAGGGCATTGACAACCCGACGACGGAACGTTTGCTGAAAGAGTTTGACGAAATCACCCTGACCATTGTGCATTTGCCGGATCAGATTATCCGCCACGTCACGCCGCTGACAGACTTACAAACCCGCATCCTCGAGCTACTCGGTTTATCAGCAACAATCTACACTCGGCTCGCCGAAAATTGAGCAAAGTCAAAACCATTTCAGCGAATGGACAGTACAGGACCTCGCATACGATCATTTTGACCACTCTCTAAAACCTTGTGCGCTACAGCAAAACCAGGTGTCACAGTTCTCTGGGCAATGTGTTCCGTAATCGTTTCCCTACGGAATCCAATTCGAAATCACATTCACAACCATATCCGGTTGCGCCGGGTCGTTTGTGATGAGATGTACCGCAAAATTGTGCGGGCCATCCATGCCGGCGTGCATCATAAAAACGCTTGACTGAATGGTTGTGCTTTCACCGGGTTGAAGGACCATCGAACCGATGGTCAGTTGGGGCGGTCAGCACCCCTCCACGACTTCGATATAGGGAGCCTCGGTGAAGCGTAACGGCTGGTCTCCGACATTGGTGACGGTGATGGTAAACGTCTTTTGTACATTAAGCTTCACGTCGCCAAAATTGATCTCCTGCCGATCCACCCGGATGGCAGCCTGCCCCTGCACCTGGATGGGGGCCAGGGTCGCCGTCCCACCACCCGAGGAGCCCCCGCCCGGACGGATAAGCAGGATCGCTCCGGCGACCAACAGCAGGCCGCCAATTGCCAGGACCCAGAAAATGGGGAACCTTTTTTGGCGCCTGTATTTTCTTGATTTTCTACTCATTTGAACTCCTCTTGAAATTGAAATGTATAAAGATAGGCGACGAGATTCCATATCTGCGGATCGTCGAAGATCGGCCCCCAGTTGGGCATGCCGGTCCCCATGCCGCCGCGCAGGATTTTGCCCTGCAGCAGCGCGGGGCTTGCGCCCAGCATCGTCTGCGGATCGGTGAAGTTTGCCGGGACTCCGCTTGTCGCCTGCATTGTGCTCATGGCTTGACCGAAATTGGACCGCACTTCAGCCGCATAGACGCCATCCCCCGCGCCGGTTTCACCGTGACAGGCGGCGCAGTTCTGGGCGTAGAGTCTCCGGCCTTCGCCCAACCCATCCGGCGTCGTGTTGGACTGCCAGATGAAGGCTGCCAGGTCCCAGACGTTTGCGTCGGCAAGGTGAGACAGGGCGGGTTCGGCGCGCAGATCGAGATAGGCCTGGGAAGGGGAGTGGGAGCGGTAAGCATCGGGAGATTGGTAGGCGGTAATTCGAGAACCAGGAAGCAGGGCAGCGAACTGAGCGCCGCGTACTGCCGCTGGTTCTCCCGAAGGGACGGCAGCCGCCACATGCGGAGCGTCGAGGTTCAGGCCGAGAGTCACATACAGTGGCGCCCCTTCGATTTCGCTCACCTGTGCCTGCCCTGTCCCGTCCGGGCCAGGACGGGGCGGCACTGGCGCAGGCAGGGTAAGGGGAGCAGGCTGAAGGTCCGAAGATGAACCGCTGACTTCAATCGTGCCGCGCATCCGCCAGTGATTAATTCCGCACCAGCGAGCGCAGTAAAAGGTATATGTTCCGGGCTGATCAAAGGTCAGTGTCAGGTCGGTGACCTGGCCGGGCAGGACATCCACCGCAGGCTGGTCAGACTGTCCGATGGCAAAGCTGTGCAGCACGTCGTCGGAGGTCAGGCGCAGGTGCAGCGGCTGGCCGGCCGTGGCGTGAATGACATCCGGCGTCCAGCCGCCGCTTTCGGCGACTTGCGCATGGATGAGCGGCGTGCGCACCCAGAGCGCCAGCGGGAGCGCGACGACCCCGAGGCTGAATACCGTTATCAGGAGGCGGGAGAGGAGTTCCGAGCGTTTCATATCAACAGCCAGAGCATGATGAGTGTCGCAGTCAGGCAATACAGCGTGACCGGGATGGCTGACGCGGCGGATCTCTGCGACGTGCGCGCTGACCAGACCAGCCCGCCGACCAGCGCCAGCGTTTGCGCGGGAGCAATCAGCAAGGTGACGTTTTTATCTTTGACGCGCAGTTCGATGGGTGCAGTTTGGGCGTAAAGCCCGATGAATCCGCCCACCGGACACAGGTAACGGCAAAAGGCGCGCCGCTCGAAAATCATGCTCAGTCCGATGGCGGCGAACAGCATGGCAGCCAGCACAACAGCGGTGACGCTGGGGGTGGTGAGAATGACCGAGGAGAAAAGCGCCACCAGCGTGAAGGAAATGTTCTGCGTCCACATGTTGCGGAATCTGGCCGGGACGCGCAGGTTCAACCATTTGCCCTTCGACTGCGCCATGCTTCGCTCAGGACTTGGCGCTAGCACCCCTCCGCGCTGAAGCCAGTCGCCAACCACGGGTATGGGGCAAACCGCGCACCAGCCGCGGCCCAAAAATGGGACTGCTACCAGGATGAGAATCGCCCACCAGGCAATCCAGGTGAAGACGATGCCGAAGTTGCGGCTGCCGACCGGCGTACCGATGAACCCGCTCAAGAGTGCCAGCAGAAATCCCGTCAGCATGAGCGCAACGAGGATGAATTGCGGCCAGCGGGATTTCAGGGCGGATTTGAGGAGCGGGGAGCGGGTGAGTTCCATGCGGGTAATCAGTGTTCAGTAATCAGTTGTCAGTGTTCAGTGATGGATGACGGAGTACGAAATACGCAACACTTCCAATCGCGGCGAGGAGCGCCAGACCAATGCCTCGCCAAAGCAGGGAATCCTGGCCGACCTGCAGTTTTCCAATCATGAACGGGTGCAACGCCCCGCAGGTGACGTTGCAGCGGAAGCGGAAGGAGCCAGGCCTGTCGGCGGTGAAGGTCAGGCGGGAGGTCTGGCCCGGGTCGGCCTGGACGGAGAGGCCGTATCCGTCAAGGTACAGCCCGTGCACCACATCCGTGCTGACGAGTTCGATCGTCACGCTATCGCCGGGGTTGACGCGGATCTCACCGGGGCTGTATGCAAACTGGCTGGCTTCGATGCGGAAAACGCGTTCCACAGGCGGGGCGCCAGGCGCCAGGTGCGGGGTGCGAAGGGCGGGCAATGGAGCAAAGGCAACAAGCAATGCCGCTATAGCGAACAAAAGCCAGAAAACCAGGGAATCTCGCATTTGACTATCAAACCATCCGACTAAACGACTATTCGGCCGGCTACGGCATGTTGGAGGGACCGTACTGCGAATACGTCTGGTCAATATAGGCGCGGATTTCAGATACGCTCTTGCCTTCGCGCAGCAGGCGCATCGCATCCTGGGTGATGTCCACGCAGATGCCACAGCCGAGGGCATGATTGTCGAACGTGATGGTTCCGCCTGTGCTAACAGAAGAGACGTAACAATCATAGTTGCTAGTGTGTCCAACTGCGCCGCACCCGCAGTAGCAGGGAATTTGCTGCATGATGTCGGGGTTGGCGGCGGCGAAGCGGTAGGCTTCCTGCACACTGGCGGGAGCGGCGCGCACTTCAGCAGGCATATCGGACATGGAGGCCATCGGATAGGCCGTTTCGGTCACCTGGCCTTGACCGGAACAGGCAGAAAGTCCGGTAAAAATCAGGCTTATAAGGAGAAGGGAAAATATCAATCGGCGCATGGGTATCCTCTCGAAAAAGTATTCCTGCTCGCTCATCATAACGGGGAGGGGCTGTGGAACACAGCGCAGATTGGCGGTATTCTTATAAGCAAAATTGCCTATAGACGGATACAAAAAGCCGGAGCAGAACGCTCCGGCTGCCAGATGGATGATCCTTACTTTAGACCGTGATGGTGATACTTGTCCCCGCGCCCAGAGCGGAGACGATTGTCATCTTCGCACCGACCAGCTCGGCCCGCTCGTGCATCCCCAGCAGGCCAAAATGACCATCTGCGGCAAAATCTGCCGGACTGCGCGGCGGGGTGAAGCCGCGTCCATTATCGGTGATCCCGACCACAACATGGTCAGTCCGGAAAGTCACACAGACGCTGGCCTGTGACGCCGCGGCGTGGCGGGTAACGTTGCTCAGCGCCTCCTGCACGATGCGGTACAGCGCAAGTTCCAGCGCTGGGTCGAGCCGCCGTTCCACGCCTTTGCACTCGAAGCGGACGGTCAGACCTGAACCGGCGCCTGTCTCGCGCGTCAGCATTTCCAGCGCGGTGACCAGCCCGCAATCACGCAGACAGGAAAGATGGTTGGAGACATTGGGCTGAGTGAAGCCTGTGGTTTGTACAATGTCGCTGACGGTGCGTTCGCCCTCGCGCAGGGCTTCGAGGATGGAAAGCCGCGATGAATCGGCAAAACCGCGAAAGAGTTTGGCTTGCAGGTCAATGCTGGAGGTGATGGAAGCAATCAACATAGTCCCTCATATCATCATATCAGGATGTAATGATATTTTATTCCAATGCAGGGAACTGTCAAGGATTAATATTCGTTCTTCACACTTTCTACGTTTTCCATCTTGACACATAAAAACGCATGGAGTATTATTCAATGGTTGAGCAACCATTCAACCATATTGGTCGTGTCATGCCCTCTGAAAAAATCACTCCCGCAACCGCCTCTGACCTCGCCGATCTCTTTGAAGCCCTCAGCGACCCGACTCGCGTGCGCATCATCGCTACACTGGTCGAAGGCGAAATTGGCGTCGGCGAATTGGTGGATCGCATCGGGCTGACCAAATCCGCCCAATGTGGTTGCATTCACCACAGCGCATTGCAGGTCTGACGCTGTTGATTATGTTGGCCGTATTGATTGCCGGACTCATTGAACATCAAGTCCGCCAGAAAATTGCTCACAACAAGAAATTGCTCAAAGGTCTGATGCCGGAGAACCGTGATAATCCTTATCCAACTGCCGAAAAACTACTCAAGGCCTTTCAGGATTACACCATTGTGTTACTTCGTCATTCCAATGGCCGAGAGGAAATCCTTTACCCAAAACTACGCCCTGTGCAACAGCAGATATTGCATATGCTGGCGATACCGTCTATCCGACCTAACCCCCCCTGAGGGGTAGCGGAAAATAGGTATTTTATTTTAGAGAGGAGGAACAGCCCAATGCAAGCTTCTAAAGGACGAAAACGCTCATGGCTGATTGCAGCCTGTGTGATTGCTCCATTGCTCGCTACTTTGGGCATAGGGGTGCGCAGTGCGCTTGCCTATGCCTCCATCACGGATCTCCCTTTCATCGGCTCCCATCAAGTCACGTGCTCCTGGCACGAGGCCTGTACAGACCCACCAACTGCCGGCAGTGGCATTGATTTTGCGATGAACTATGGGGAGACGATTTATGCTGCGGGTGCCGGTACGGTCTACGCCAGCGGTTGGGATAGTACTGGCTGGGGGAACCAGGTTGTCTTGCGACATCCTGATGGTAGCGGTGGTTATTATTACACTCGCTATGCGCATCTGGTCTACTATTTTCCTCCCACAGGTGCTGTAGTGGGCAATGGCTCGCCGATCGGGTATGCAGATAGTACAGGGAACTCAACCGGGAACCACTTGCACTTCGAAATGTATCACAATGGGTTGAGCTCGAGTACCAGCATACACTTTACACCAATTTATGGTCTTAGAGGCTCGGGGCAGACGTATAACGATTCATATTTTGACGATTGGGACTGGGTGAATCATGATCGCTTTGATGGGAGCACACCTACGTTAGATGACAGGGACACTCAGTTTTCGACCGTTAATTGGTGGAGCACTGCTTCTTATGGGTTTGATCGGGGAGGCCTGAGCAACGCACTGACGCATTGGACGTATAGCAACGGCTCGACAGTCGATAGTCGGGCTTACTGGAGCCCCAATTTACCCGCGAGCCGCAACTATGCCATCTATGTGTTCGTGCCCACTAACTATGCTAACACCACAAATGCCCATTATGTGATCAAGTCCGGTTCTACTTACACACATAGATATATCAATCAGAATCCCTATTACAATGATTGGGTGTTGCTAGGCACCTATTACGGACAGGCAGGAACAGGGTATTTGACTGTAGAACTGCGAGACGACACCGGGGAAGCCCCCGGCTCAAAGGACATTGCTGCTGACGCGATTATGTTTGTGCCACAGTAAAAATTACCTTGCAGGAGGCCTAACTATGTGGAATCGTAATCATGTGACACCTCGTTTTCTTTCCTACTTCGCCTATCATCAAAAGGTCATCATCGCTCTGATGATCGCTTTGACCGTTGTCGCCTTTTCCATCCCCAAGTTTCAGTCTCAGAAGGCGGTTGCCGCAGGGCTGCCGTTGGGGGAATGGGGAACCTACTCCCAGTCCTTCATCCTCAAGGACAAGAAGATCAGCTTTTCTTTCAACTATCCCAAAGGGTGGGAGGTGATCGCTCACCCGGATGGCTTTGTGGTCCACGTGCAAAACGTTGCTCCCTTTGATAACCCGGCCAACGTGTCCGGTGGTTTACCCGAGGGCTTTGTCAAGATTAGCTTCATGCTTGACCCCAAAGCAAATCCTGCAAAGCCCCTTTCTGGGGAGGATGTTTCAATAAACGGCGTCCTGTGGAAACAGACGCTTGCCACTGGTGACCTTGCTGGAGATCGCTCGATGACTTTAGAGATGGTTCGCGATGGAGTAGTATTTCGCATTTACACGTACATCGTTGGTACCGGAGGTGAAAGGGTGCTTTTTGAGCGCCATGTTGCAACGTTGGATAAGGTGATTGTCAGCCTGACCTTTGAATCAACGGTTCCTCTGGAGCGTCCACCGGATGCCCCGCCTGTGCCGGCGGAAGGGAAGCCAAAAGTACCATGATATTTCGGTAAAGGATTGGGAGGCCCCCGCCTCAGCACGTGGAAATCCTTGTGGGCTATCAGCAAGTTCCACAAGGACTTCCATAAACAGGGATGGGTTGCCGCCTGTCATATTGCGACCAATCCTGCCATCTCTTTATCTTGCAGTTATCATTCTTGATTCTTTGACAATGGTAGATGAAGCAACTGCCTATCCTTGGAACATTCCTTGTCGTATCAATACTGATCGCTTGCGCGCCCGTTGCCTCTCCAGCGCCAGCCTCCCCCTCTACACTGACTCCTCTACCAGTCATTGAGATTGGTACGCCTACCCTGATTCCCACACTGGGAAGCGAATCGGCCTGGCTTGAGCCAGCGGTTCACAAATCGATCGTTTTCGAGCGTCCCTCCCTCTCAGGAGGACAGGATATCTACCGGCTATCGCCAGATGGTAGTCCTCCCACCAAACTGACCAACATCTACAATTTATTCCAGGTCCTTGCTTCTCCCAATGGAAAGTATCTTGCCATCCAGACCAGACTGCCCGAAGGGGTAGAGCATGATGTGCTTGTTCTGCTCTCCCTTTCGGATCTAAGCCTGAATCCAGTGGCGGAAAATACCTGGATCACAACTTTGGCCTGGGCGCCTTCTGGGGATGCACTCGCCTATACTCAGTGGGCGAATAATGGAGTGCAAGTCATCCTTTATGACTTGACAAGCCAGAAATTGCAAACACTTTTAGAATGGGGTGGAAGTGGCCCCTGGGAAATTACCGCTTGGGTCTTGGGAGGAGAGAAATTATTGCTTCAACACCTTGCCGGTGGGGGCCTTTTGTCCGATCAGGTTGCTCTTTTAAGCATACAACCGAGCGAAATGCAGATCATCTATACGGATTCAACTAAATTGACAGGTATAGTGTCAGCCGCTACCGGTGGTCAGGTGGCGCTTGTGACGCAGGCAGTGTCCACAACCAATCCCAGAGTCAAATTGCAACGTCTCGATTTGATAAGCGGCAGCTTTACCCCCCTTATTGAGCGGGGAGATGCCAACGCCTTGGTTGCCAGCGTGCTGGATTGGTCCCCAGACGGGAAACGTGTCGCCTTCACTGTGAGTGATAGGATTGAGAAAGGCACGTCGGGCGTTGATAAAATCGTGGTGCTTGATGTTGGGAGCGGCGAGGTGTCTATCGTGACCGAAGTTGCTGGCACCGGAATCCTTGCCCGGCCGCTGGCCTGGCTCTCTGACGAGATATTGTTGGCCCGTAATTTGGGCGGCGAGGCTCTCGACGAAGTCCTTTACACGATTCGTGTGGATGGCAGTGGAATGCAGCGAATCCTCAATCTCAGTGGAGGCCGCTTCCTGACGACATTGCCATGAAGTGCGGTAGCCCTTGGTTCTATTACCGGGGGCAGTTGAGGCGATTGAGGACCTCCCCTGTCCCGTTTCATCGCGAAAGGAAACGTCATTTTCGATCTTATGGGTGCACTAAAAAAATGAGTCTTGGAGTGAATGATATGAAAGACAAAGATGAGATTTCTCGGCGAGACTTTATGAAGGTCGCAACCCTGTCAATCGGCGGCTTGATCGGCCTGGGCTGGGGCATCCCCGCAATTGTCTACGTGGTCAGCCCAGCCTTGAAGGGCGACCAGGCCCAGGCGTGGATCCGCCTCGGGTCTACGTCCAAAGTAGAGCCTGGCGTCCCGACCCTGTTCAAGGTCAAGGTGAAACGCCAGACGGGTTGGATCGTCAACGAGGAAGAATTATCGGTGTACGTGCTGACGGAGGATGGGCGCAGCTACATCGCCATGTCGAACGTCTGCACGCACCTCGGCTGCCGTATTCGCTGGATCGCCGAACAGGATCAATTCTTTTGCCCTTGCCACAATGGGGTTTTTGACAAGCAGGGGAACGTCGTATCCGGACCGCCGCCTCGTCCCTTAGACCAATATCAAGTCAAGGTCGAGGATGACCGACTGCTTATCCTTGGAGGCTAAACATGATAAAATATGAGTACTTCAAACCTGTCGATAACGAATGTTGCATAAGTAACTCTCGAATATGAACTTCCTCCAGACCTGCTCTTGTACCTGTACGTGCGGAGTTTCCTCTGCACGGGACTTCGATTCCGGTCTGGGAAAACGGGATGTCAGTGTAAGCATATAAAACACTCGTTATACAAAAACAGTCACCGTCCGCCGGAAGTCCGTGCGGGCGGCTTTGTTTTAACCATGAACATTCTCTACGAACTCAAGAAAGGAGCAATTGAAAAATGAAAGCAAACGATCTACCCATATCCGACTCTCTTCGCGTTTATGACAATATTCTGCAAACCATCGGCAAGACGCCATTGGTGCGCCTGAATCGTGTTGGCCGCGAATTGACTTGTCCGTTATACGCCAAGGTGGAATACTTTAACCCTGGCGGTTCGGTTAAGGATCGCATCGCCTTGAACATCATCTCGGAAGCCGAACGAAGCAAACGGCTGCTGCCCGGCGGAACTGTGGTGGAGTCCACCTCCGGCAACACCGGCCTCGGCCTGGCCATGGTCTGCGCCATCAAAGGGTACAAATCAGTCTTTGTCATGCCAGACAAGATGAGTCAGGAGAAAATCCAGTTGCTGCGCGCCTTCGGCGCCAAGGTGGTCATCACGCCGACGGCGGTTGAACCTGAGGATCCCCGTTCGTACTACAGCGTCGCCAAACGGATCGTGGCTGAGACCCCCAATGCTATTCTTGCCAACCAGTACCACAACCCCGAAAACCCGCGCAGCCATTACCTGACCACTGGCCCGGAGATATGGGAACAGACAGGCGGAAGAATCACCGACCTGGTTGCCTGCATGGGCACCGGCGGAACAATTAGTGGAACGGCTCGCTATTTGAAGGAGAAAAACCCAAAAATTCAGATTGTCGGCGTTGATCCAGTGGGATCAATTCTGTTGGAGATCTGGAAAAACGGCGGTCAAATTCCTGAGGGGGTAAAAGCGGCTCCATACAAGGTGGAAGGTTTTGGCGAGGATTTCCTGCCATCCACTTTAGATCTGTCGCTGATTGACGATGTAATCCGGGTGAATGACAAAGAAGCGTTTCTCTGGGCGCGGCGATTGGTGAAGGAAGAGGGCATCTTTGCAGGCGGCTCTTCCGGCTCAGCATTGGCTGCGGCGGTACGGCATGCCCAGAGTTTGGATCGCGGGAACGGCCGCAAGGCGGAGGAGCGCCTGGTTGTGGTGATCCTGCCTGATTCAGGCTCGCGTTATTTATCCAAGTTCTATGACGACAAGTGGATGCGCGAGAACGGTTTCCTGGAGGCCGAATGGAATGAAGTCACGCTTGGCGAAGTATTAGCGACCAAGACCTTTCCCGGCGTGATCTCCGTCTCGTCATATGCTCACATGAAAGACGTGATCATCTTGCTGAAAGAGAATGACATTTCCCAGGCCCCTGTTTTGCACACCGATGGCAAGGTGGCAGGCATGATCACCGAAGCGAACCTGCTCAAGCACGTGCTCGAGGCCGGGCATACCCACACATCGGAAGAGACCGTGGCGGCCATCCTTGAACCTGCTCCGCCATCCTATCCGGCGCACACCTCGCTGTCCGATGTCCTGCCTTCCTTTGTCGCCGGGCCGGTTGTCCTGGTGAGCGATGCCGACCGCGTTGTGGGTCTGCTGACAAAAATAGACGTGCTCGATTTCATCGCGCGAACGATATAGGTTAGGATGTCTGCTGCTTTACCGTATTGTTTGATGAGTAAGATAAGGCGCGCTCCAAATCCGCGATCAGATCCGCCTCGTGTTCCAGCCCGACGGATAGCCGCACCAGGCCCGGGTCAACGGCCAAAGGCGAATTCGCGGTCGAGGCGTGGGTCATCGCCGCGGGTATCTCGATCAATGATTCCACCCCGCCCAGCGACTCTGCCAGCGTGAAGATACGGGTGTGCTCGACGAGGCGACGGGCTGCCTCCGCTCCGCCTTTATGGATGAAAGAAACCATGCCCCCGCCGTTTCGCATTTGCCTGCGGGCCACATCCACCTGGGGATGGGAAGCGTGGAAGGGGTAAAGCACGCGCGCCACGTTGAGGCGTCCGGCAAGGAAGGCGGCGATGGCGGCTGCGTTTTGAGCGTGGCGATCCATACGCACGGGCAGGGTTTTGATGCCGCGTAAAACCAGGAAGCAATCCATTGGTCCCGGCACGGCCCCGGCTGCGTTCTGCAGAAAGGCCAGCCGTTCGTGAATTGGAGCATGGCGCACGACGACCGCGCCGCCCACCACGTCGGAATGCCCGCCTAGGTATTTGGTGGTGGAATGTACTACGATATCAGCGCCCAGTTCCAACGGGCGTTGCAGGTAGGGGGTGGCGAAAGTGTTGTCCACCACAAGCAGGGTATCCGCATTGTGGGCATGGACGATCCCAGCCACAGACTGGATATCGCTCACGTTGAGCAGCGGGTTGGTGGGCGTCTCTAACCAGACCATGCGGGTGTTGGCGCGCAAACCTGCCTCCACCTGGGCTGTGTCGGTTGTGTCCACGTAAGAGAACTCCAGCCCGTAGCGGCGGTACTCCTTGTCGAACAATCGAAATGTACCCCCGTAGATATCATTCCCGGCGAGCACGTGATCGCCCGGCGCGAGCAGGCGCAGAACGGTATCCGTGGCAGCCATGCCCGAAGCGAATGCCAGCCCGGATTGCCCGCCCTCCAAAACGGCGATACAGGCTTCCAGCGCCGCACGGGTGGGATTGCCGGTACGTGAATACTCGTAGCCACGCTGTTTTCCGACGCCGTCCTGCTTGTAGGTGGAGGTCTGGTAAATGGGCGTCATCACCGCCCCGGTCGCAGGGTCAGAATGCTGCCCGGCGTGAATGGCCTGGGTTTCAAATTTCATGGTTTTCTCCAAAGCCTGTAGTGATTTTCTCCTGCTTGCAGATTTACAGCTGCTCAAGCCGATTGACGAGCAGCCTTCCTGCGCAGCAGAATGATCGCCGGCAGGGCAACCGCCAACCCAATCAAAGCAACGATTTGCGATTGGGTCATCCCCCAAGCGATGATCCGGTAGGAACTGGTAAAACCCAGCAGGAAGCGTTCCAGGCTGTACAGGCCGAGATAGACCAGGAACAACATCCCGTCCGGCCAGCGGTGCTTGCGCAGTTGCCACAGCAGGGCAAAGATGCCCACGTTGACAATTATCTCATAGACCGGCATCGGCGTGTAATATACACCCAATTGCGGCACCATGGCATTGGGGTTGGTGTAAGCAAACCCAAATGGACCCGTGGTCGGCTTGCCCATGGCATCGCCGGTGATGACGCAGGCGATCCGTCCGACTGCCTGAGCCAGCACCACTCCCGGCGCAGCCGCGTCCAGCAGGGATGAGAGTCGCCAGCCTTTGCGCCAGGCCAAAATGGCCATCGTCAATAACCCGCCCGCCAGCGCCCCCCAGATCGCTAATCCGCCTTCCCAGATGTACAGGGCCGAGATCGGGTCGGCTGCAAACCGGTCTGACCAGTGATCGAGAACATGGAAGAGGCGCGCGCCGACCAACCCGCCGGGGATGACCCACATGGCTATTTCGTAGATGTCATCCTTCTTAAATCCTTTTCTGGATGCTTCGTTTGTTGTCAGCCAAAGGCCAATGCCTATTGCCGTTAGAACGATGAGGCTGTACCAGCGCAACGCGAAGTGCCCGATGGAAAAAATAAAGGGGTCAATGGAAATTGTGATCATAAAAACACCTCCGAAGGATTACTGATTTGATAGTGCGCTTATCCGAGATAAGCCTTTCAACGCGAAATCCCGGACACAGAATTACGAAAATAATTATCGCTACTTGCCAGTATAGGTTTGCTGCTGAATATGTTAAAGCGCCATTTGCCCCATTAACCGATAAGCAATTTGGCGTATGGCACGCCTCTCCTCGCGGCAGCTTATAGTTGATAACATATATCCAATTTATCCTCACAAGCCATTCTGCCTAAAAACCGAATACGCCATTATGCGCTTGTGAGAGGAGAAACTAAAAGACATAATTGGGCAAAAGTATTTCTACTTTCTGGCAATCTGGTCATCTGGCTGGCCGCCGACGCGGACATTGCCGATGCCGCACTTCAACAATTAAAGGAGATTCACCCATGAAAAAGTCCCACATGCTCATCATGATCCTGTGCTGCCTGATCCCGGTCGCCGGGCTGGTGGCCGTATATGTCTTTCGAATCCCGCTCAACAGTGTCCTGTTGGTCGGGTTGATCCTTCTTTGCCCCCTTTCACACCTGTTGATGATGAAATTCATGGGGCACGACCATAACCATGCAGCAGGGACGGGTTCTCAGCAAAGTTATCACGCCGGCCCCATCAAGGCGCCCACTTCGGAGAAGTAACATGTGGACAATTAAACCACGTCACCGCGGCGCCAATACCAGATCCAACCAACGACAAAGCCAATGACTGCACCGACCAATCCCGAAGCCCAGTGGTAAGGATGGGGGTAGACATCCAGCGCAATACGGCCAATTACATACCCAAGTAAAAGCCCTCCAATGAGGCCAAAATAAACAACCGCCGGCCATTCTTTGCTCCTGGCAGGTGTCTTGCTTTCCGTTTTTTTCGATACCCGGATCCTGCTCATGCTCGATCCTCCAGCGAAATATTATTCAGAATAACAAGAAGGCGGCCTGACAGGTAAGACCCCGGCCGCCATCTTGCCGGTGAAGATTGCGGCCTAATGATGATGGCCGCTGTGTTCCATTGATCCCATCGCCTTACCGGCATATTTATCGGGGTTGGCGTCGAAGGATTTCTTGCAGCCAGCCGAGCAGAAGTAGTACGTCTCGCCCTTGTACTCGGACTTGCCGGCTGCGGTCTTGGGGTCAACAGTCATCCCGCAAACAGGGTCTTTTGCCATTGTTCTCACCTCCTTTCGTTTTTAGATTTACGTTACAGCCTGTAAGATTTTTAACACAAAGGTCACAAAGGCACACGAAGGAACGACTGTTTTTTAGCTTCATTGCTCTTCTTTGTGCCCCTTCGTGGCCTTCGTGGTAGAAGATTTCCTCTCGGCGCGGAAATGTGATATTGTCAAGTTAATTATTCCTCGCCGTTTTCTTCACCCGCGAGATGACCACCGGCATGGAGACGATCAGGCTCAACAGCCCGACCCACACAGTCCCGCCGATGCGGGCAACCAGAGGGTAGTCCCCGGTCAGGCTGGCGGCCAAAAGGAACAGCAGTCCGGCGCCGAGAGAAATGGGGATGTAAATCCATGCGCTGCGGCGCGCGACCTCTTTTTCGACTTGTTCATGTTCCATCAGTCTTTCTCCTTTCCTGTCAATTTCTAACTGTTCAACCTGGGGTCATTCTGAGCGTAGTGAAGAATCTCCGTTCCGGCGTGGGTGAGATTCTTCGTCGCAAAAACCGCTCCTCAGAATGACAGCCTGAGTGGTCACTAATCATTGCCTGCTGGCGCTCGAGCCGGCTGGAGTTGTGGCATGGATGTGGGATGCTGTCCGCGCCCACGCCATTGCGAGGGTTTGTATCCTTTCAGCAGCAGGGTGTTGAGCGTTACCGAAATGGAACTGACAGCCATCATCAATCCGGCCAGTTCGGGGCTGATGACCAGCGAAGCAAAGGGGTAGAACAGCCCGGCGCCCAGCGGAATCCCCAGAGAATTGTAGATGAACGCCCAGAACAGGTTCTGTTTGACCTTGCGCATGGTGGCCTGGGCTACTTCCAGCGCCGCCACCACGTCGCGGATGTCGTCCTTGATCAGGATGACGTCGCCCGTCTCTTTTGCCACGTCCGTGCCCGAACCGATCGCCATGCCGACGTCGGCCTGGGCCAGGGCGGGGGCGTCGTTCACGCCGTCGCCGACCATGGCTACATGTACAGGCGGACGGCCATCCGCCCCTACCTGCAACCGTTTGATTTCCTCGGCCTTGTCCTGCGGCAGCACCTCGGCCAGCACGCGGTTGATCCCGACCTGGCGGGCAATGGCCTCCGCCGTGCGGCGGTTGTCGCCGGTAATCATGGCCGTCTCGATGCCCATCTTGTGCAGGCGGCGGAGCGCTTCGGCGGTGTGCTCTTTCAACGTATCGGCCACAGCGATCAGGCCCGCGGGCTGCGAGTCGACTGCCAGGAACATCACCGTCTTGCCTTCCGCTTCCAGGCTCTCGGCTTTGCTCATCAGGCTGGCGAAGTCCACCCGGTGCTCGCGCATCAGTTTGCGATTGCCCAAAAGGACATTGCGGTTTTCCACGCGGGCTTCGATGCCGTGCCCGGGGATGGAATTGAAGGATGAGGGGTCAACCACTTTCAGGTCACGATCCTGCGCGCCGCGCACGATGGCCTCCCCCAGGGGATGCTCGCTGTTCTTCTCGGCGATGGCCGCCAGGCGCAGAACTTCGCTAATGGCTGATGGCGGATGGCCGATACTGTTTCGCTATCAGCCATCTGCCATCTGCTATCTGCCATCTGCCATCTCCTATCTGCCACCACGTCCGTCACGCTCGGCTCCCCCTTCGTCAGCGTGCCGGTCTTGTCGAATACGATCGTCTGCAATTTGCTGGCTTTCTCGATGGCTTCCGCGCCTTTGAAGAGCACACCGTACTCAGCGGCTTTACCTGTTCCGGCCATCATGGCGCTGGGCGTAGCCAGTCCCACCGCGCACGGACACGAAACGACCAGCACGGTGACCGAGAGCAGCAGCGAAAAACCGAACACGCCGATCTCGCCCAGTTTATATGGCGACAGGATGAAACTGGAATTCGGGTCGAAGAACATTTGGTAGCCAAAGAAGAACCAGAAGACGAACACCGCCACCGCCAGCATGTGCACGCCGAGGATAAAATGCCCGGCCACCCAGTCGGCCAGTTTTTGGATCGGGGCTTTGCTGGCCTGGGCATCTTCCACCAGTTTGATGATCTGCGCCAGCGCGGTATCCTTGCCCACGCGAGCTGCCGTGAATTTGAAGGCGCCCGTCTTGTTGATCGTTCCGCCGATGACGTTATCGCCGGTCTTCTTCTCGACCGGCATGCTTTCGCCGGTCAGCATGGATTCGTCCACCGCTGAGTAACCCTCCATGACGACGCCGTCCACAGGGACGCTTTCGCCCGGGCGGACAAGGATCAGGTCGCCGATCTCGACTTCGTCGGCGGGAATTTCCTCCTCTTGACCATCCCGCATCACGCGCGCGACTTTGGGCTGGAGCTTCATCAATTTGCGAATCGCCTCTGACGTCCGTCCGCGCGTCAACGCCTCCAGCCAGCGGCCCAGGATAATGAACGCGGTCAGCAGCGCGGCGCTCTCGAAGAAGGTCGCGCCTTCGCCGCCGAATCCGGCGTTGGGAAACAGGGTGTTGATCACGGCGATGCCGTAGGCCGCGCCGATGCCGGTGGCGTAGAGCAGGTTCATGTCGGTGACGCCGTGCTTGAGTCCGCGCCAGGAGTTGGTGAAGAACTGCCGCCCCGGCCCCAGCACGATGGGCGTGGTCAACAGGCCGATCACCCACTTGTAGGAAAGAAATTGGGGGACAAAAGCCTTGAGCGGCCCGAGCATATCGTAGAAGGTGCCGGTCATCACCACCATGCCGATGATCCCGGCGATGAGCAGGTTGCGGCCCTGGCGTGTGATTTCTTCCCCGCGCGCCTGGCGCTCGCGGTCGAGCGCGTCCGCCCCCTGGCTGCGTTCCTGGGCTTCGTAACCAACATCACGCACGGCGCGCTTCATGGTGCTGACCGAAACCACGCCTGGAATATAAGACACGCGGGCTGTATTCAGCCCCAGGTTGACGACCGCTTCCTGCACGCCTACCAGTTCCTTCAGCGCGCTCTCGACGTGCGCCACGCAGGAGGCGCAGGCGTCGCCCTGAGCCTGCCGAAGGGTCATGCCGCGCACGTCCAACGTCACTTCAGAGGACATCACCGCGTAGCCGACGTTTTCGACAGCGCGCTGCATATCCGCCGGTTTTACAAGAGCGGGGTCGTAAGACAGGCTGGCCTTGTTGGTCGCCAGGTTGACGACCACGTTGGAGACGCCCGGCAATTCCTTGAGCGCCCCCTCCACGTGCGAGACGCACGAGGCGCAGGTCATGCCGGAAACGGGCAAAGAAAGAGAGAGTTGTGTTTTTGTCATGTGATGTCATCCACCGTTTGATTCGAATAACGGATCAGGATCGAGTACAGTTCGCAAAGCCGCTTGAGTTCGGCCTCGCGTTCTTCGAGGCGGGAACTTTCCACAAAGATGGCTCCGCTACGGCGCGCCTGACAAACGAGCATGCGTATGCCTGCGGCACGCAGGGCAGCCTGGACTGCGCCGGATTGGCGCAGTACCTGTTCGCAGGGCGCGCCGGCTGTGACCATTTCAATGACAGCATTCAGGTGTCCGGCCGCGGAACGCAGGCGCTGAAGCATTTCCTCGCGTTGGTCAGGTTCCATGGTTCAATTACTGGGGCGAAGATTCTTTGCCTGCCAGGTATTTTTCTGCATCATTGGCGAATTCATCCCGGCAGCCCTTGGCGCAGAAATAATAATCCACGCCGTTCCAGGAGACATGAAAGGCATTCTCCCGCTCCACAGACATTCCGCACACCGGGTCCACCGCCATCGTGACCATTTCCTTGAACTGGCCATCTTCCAGCCACAGGACGCGGTCGGCAATGTCTTTGATGCGCTGGTCATGCGAGACGATGACCAC
>Ga0210036_1001247_pt1 | contig 28774 bp, 26 predicted proteins | sample CryGeymeta201515_FD_185469 | JGI IMG/M metagenome (GOLD analysis project Ga0210036, IMG submission 185469) | Groundwater microbial communities from Crystal Geyser aquifers in Utah, USA - Crystal Geyser metaG 2015-15 (SPAdes) (version 2) | ecosystem: Environmental > Aquatic > Deep subsurface >...
ATACCAGCCCTGAATTCAAAGGGATTAAGACCTCTGCGTTATCAATGATGATCTTGTCATTCAGAAGTAAATACCAGCCCTGAATTCAAAGGGATTAAGACAAGCTGCGTAGGTAAACTTCTGCTTATCTGTTCAAGTAAATACCAGCCCTGAATTCAAAGGGATTAAGACCTTTCCGGCTTGCGAACCCTCGTCTCAATCCTGAAGTAAATACCAGCCCTGAATTCAAAGGGATTAAGACGCACGTCGGCTACTTTGGTGCGCGTGGTGGTGAAAGTAAATACCAGCCCTGAATTCAAAGGGATTAAGACAATCCTTATTCGATCAAAGCGCCGCAGTCTGTAAGTAAATACCAGCCCTGAATTCAAAGGGATTAAGACGAAGCATGAATTTTCTTTAAACAAACATGCTATAAGTAAATACCAGCCCTGAATTCAAAGGGATTAAGACATAAGAACCCGCGAGACGCATGGCGCAGAGAATAAGTAAATACCAGCCCTGAATTCAAAGGGATTAAGACAATGCCTTGGACTCGGGCTTACGAACCCTTGTTAAGTAAATACCAGCCCTGAATTCAAAGGGATTAAGACGCACGTCGGCTACTTTGGTGCGCGTGGTGGTGAAAGTAAATACCAGCCCTGAATTCAAAGGGATTAAGACAATCAGCATAAATACATCGTCCGATAGCACTTCAAGTAAATACCAGCCCTGAATTCAAAGGGATTAAGACACCGCCGGTACTTCGGCGAACTTGGTGCGCGTAAAGTAAATACCAGCCCTGAATTCAAAGGGATTAAGACTTGCTTTCAGGCTTACGAACGCGTGTCTCGATGCAAGTAAATACCAGCCCTGAATTCAAAGGGATTAAGACCTCAGTACGATCTGCCAGATAGGCGCCGAATGCAAAGTAAATACCAGCCCTGAATTCAAAGGGATTAAGACGAAGCATCCATCGGTTTGTCGTGCCAGCTCAAGAAACCAGGCTCAGACTAAAGCGGCAAGCCGAGCTGAATTTTGACGACGTGCTCGACGCCTTTGAGTTCAGTACGTGACAGTTGACCCACTTTGCCGGTCAACCGCTCTTTGGCGACGGTAGTCAGCTGGTCTGCCATGGCTTTGCTGGACTGGTTGCCAACGGTGACGACAACTTCGCTGGGGTAGAGGCGACCGGTGTTCGAGGTCAACGGCACCACTTGCAAACGATTCAAATGAAGGTTTGAAAGATCATTGCTGACGATCACAGCAGGCCGTGTCTTGCGAATCTCTCCACCCTTGGCTGGGTCAAAGTCTACCCACCAGACTTCACCGCGCTTCATGGCTGGCGTCGCCAATGAGCGCCTCGCTCCAGGCCAGCGCGTCTTGCTCACGCGCCTGATCTTGCGCCATGGCGCGGTAGCCTTCAGACAAATCGTCGCCCATCACATGCGGACGCGCCAGCCGCTCAAGAAAAGCGCTGATCTTGCGCCGCCCAACCACCCGCACAAGGCCTTCGTAAACCGCTTCGTCCATGGTGATGGTCATTCTCTTTTGCATTTCATGCTCCTGTAATGCATATATGCATTATGCCTATCTGAATAACAGCCTATTTTTTTTGATCAAGCACGCTACCAGTGGCTCAATCGGGTGCGTAGCGGTGTTTCCCAAATGGTGCGCTGGGCCGAAGCTGAAAAGGTCAATATTGATCGGGGCTTGGTGACGAAACCAGGCGGTCAACTGAAGAATCCAGGTTCAACAAACCAACCAACGCATCCGCCAACCGCGCAGCAGCGCCCTGATGCGTCAACGCAAACTGCAATGCTGCCCGGCGGGCCGGGGGCAAGCGGCTGGCGTCTTGCGCCAGCGCTGCCGCCGTCGCCACGGCTTCGGCCATGTCCGCTACCCGCCACGCTGCCCCTGCGGCGATCGCCTGCTCGGCGGCGTCGGCAAAGTTGAAGGTGTGCGCGCCCATCACCACCGGGGCACCGCAGGCCGCCGCTTCAATCAGATTCTGGCCGCCCAGCGGCGCAAAGCTGCCGCCCAGCAGCGCCACGTCAGCCAGGCCGTAGTACAGCGCCATTTCGCCCAGCGAGTCGCCCAGCCAGACGTTGGGGTGGTCGCCGCTCGCCAACGGCGGACCATCCGCCGACCAGGTGCTGCGGCGCTGCACAGAAAAACCCTGTGCTGCAATCAATTGGGCCACCGCGTCAAAGCGCTGCGGATGCCGTGGCACGATCAGCCATTGCACCTTATCCACTATCGACTCTGTAGCTGCTTGCGCTTGATTTGCCTGGGCTGCAGGGCTAAAAGCCTGCAAGGTCTGGAGCAAGGCCAGTTCTTCACCCTCGCGTGAGCTGGCAAACATCACCACCGGTTTGGCCAGATGCTCACGCCAGTGGTGCCCCCGCGCCAGCAGCGCTGCATCGGGCGCGGCGTCAAACTTCAGGTTACCCAGAACGCCACACACTGGCGCACCCAGGCTGCGCAGGCGCTGCGCGTCGGCGGGGGTTTGCACCCACGCCGCCGTCAGCGCGGCGTAGGCCGGGCGCGCCAGCCAGGCCAGGCGCTGTGCCTGGCGCAATGATTGGTCTGACAGACGCGCGTTGGCCAGCACCAGCGGCACCCCCTGCGCGCGGGCACCGTGCACCAGGTTGGGCCAGAGCTCGGTCTCCATCAGCACCCCCAGCGCGGGCTGGAAGTGGGTCAAAAAGCGATGCACCGCGCCCGGCGTGTCCCACGGCTGCCAGGCTTGCAGGTCACCCGGCTGCAGCAGTTTGGCGCCTTCGGCCTGGCCGGTGGCAGTGCCGTGGGTGAGCAGCAGGCGCATGGCGGGCAGGCGTTGGCGCAAGGCGGCTATCAGCACCGCGGCGGCGCGGGTTTCGCCCAGCGACACCGCGTGAATCCAGACTGTGGGGCCGTCGTGTGGCGGCAGCGCTTGCGTGTAGCGGCCAAAGCGCTCGTCGATGGCGTGCAGGTAGCCAGGTTCGGCTTGCCCCCTGCGTTTGAGCTTGCGGCGCAAGGCAGGCTGCGCCAGCCACATCGCCGCAGAATAAAGCGCGCGTATCACAGCGGCGCGAAGCCCGAGGGCGCGATCGACGCCGACACGTCTTGCCAGGCTTGCCAGACCGCGTCGACGTCGGGCGTGGGGCGGGCAAATACGCTCATGTGCAGCGCGCTGGCCAGCGGCCCGGTGCGCCAGGCGGTGTCAAAGTTGTAGATTTGCACGTGCGGCCGATTGAGCGCCACGGCAATATGGCTCAAGCCGCTGTCCACGCCGATCACCCCGGCGCTGCTGCTGAGTGAATCGGTCAACGCGTCCAGCGCCAGCCGCGGCCAGACCTGCGCGTGCGCCAGGCCGCTGGCAATTGCGTTGGACACCGCCTCTTCAGCGGCGTTGCCGTGCACCAGCGCCACACCAAAACCGGCGCTGTTGAGCCGTGCAGCCAGGGCCCGCCAATGCGTGAGCGGCCATTCCTTGTCCTGGCGCGAAGTGCCGTGCGCGAGCACCACCACGCCGCGCAAGCCGGTTTTGAATGCTACGTTTCGCATAGCTGGAAGCGCTTTATCTGCTTGGGCTAGCAGCCCAAAACTCATGTAAAACGGCAAGGTGTAGCCCAACGCCTGGGCGCACATTTGGCGCGCGCGTGTGACCGCGTGGCTGCGTGCTGGCAGGGTGATGGCCACGTCAGCCACCCAGCGCGCGGGCGCTTCAAAGCTTGAGCCGTCGGTCTGGTTGGCCATGCCGTAGCGTTTGCCACCGGGCTTGACACGCGCCAGCCAAGACACCAGCGCCGATTTGGTCAGGCCTTGCAGGTCGATCACCGCGTCGTAGTTGTCCTGCTGCAAATCGGCTTTGAAGCGTTGCCACTCCTGGCGTGTCTGGCCGCTCAACAGGTCACTGCGCCAGCGCCGCAGTTCGCAGGCAATGACGCGGTGCACCCCCTTGCAGCGCAGCACCAGCGGGGCAAAAGCGCACTCAACCACCCAGTCAATTTGCGCCTCGGGGTAGACCTGGCGCAAGTCCTGCACCGCGGGCATGGCATGCACCACGTCACCCAGTGACGAGAGTTTGACGATCAGAATACGCAAAACCGGGCCTCAAAGCTGGTCAACAGGTCAACAGGTCAAAAGTTCAATGCGCTGGCGCGTCAAACTGCGCGTCGGGCTTGACGCTGCGCAGCAACGCCAACATGTCGGTCTGGATGCGCTCCAGCGCAGCCTGGGTGTGGCCTTCAAAGCGCAGCACAAGCACCGGCGTGGTGTTGCTGGCACGAATCAGGCCAAAACCGTCGGGCCAGTCCACGCGCAAGCCGTCGATGGTGTTGACGGTGGCGGGGGCCGGGAAATTGGCCTTGGCCACCAGCTGCTCGACCAGGCCATGCGGCTCGCCCTCGGCACATTTCACATTGAGCTCGGGCGTTGAAAAACTGGTGGGCAAGGCATTGAGCACGGCATTGGCATCGGGCGACTGGCTCAAAATCTCCAGCAGGCGGCAGCCGGCGTAGGTGCCGTCGTCAAAGCCGTACCAGCGTTCCTTGAAGAAGATGTGGCCGCTCATCTCGCCGCCCAAGGGCGAGCCAATTTCTTTCATCTTCGCCTTGATCAGCGAGTGACCGGTCTTGTACATCAGCGGCACGCCACCGGCGGCGGCAATGGCCGGGGCCAGGCGCTGCGAGCATTTCACGTCAAACAAAATGGTGCCACCGGGTACACGCTTGAGCACATCGGCGGCAAACAGCATCATCTGGCGGTCGGGGTAAATGGTTTGACCGTCTTTGGTGACGATGCCCAGGCGGTCACCGTCGCCGTCAAACGCCAGGCCAATTTCGGCGTCGCCCGCCTCGAGGGCGGCCACCACGTCACGCAGGTTTTCGGGCTTGCTGGGGTCGGGGTGGTGGTTGGGAAAGTTGCCGTCCACTTCGCTGAAGAGCTCGGTCACCTCGCAGCCAATGCCGCGCAAAATGGCCGGTGCGCTGGCGCCAGCCACGCCGTTGCCGCAGTCGACCACAATCTTCATCGGCCGCGCCAGCGCCACACCGCCGACAACGCGGTTTTTGTAATCGGCCAGCACGCTCAAGCTGCGGATCCGGCCACCGGCTTGTAGCGCCCAGCTCTCGTCGGTCATGATCTGGCGCAGGGTTTGAATCTCGTCACCGTAGATGGCGCGCCCGCCCAGCACCATCTTGAAGCCGTTGTAGTCTTTGGGGTTGTGGCTACCGGTGACCTGGATGCCACTGGCGCACAGGGTGTTGGCGGCAAAGTACAGCATGGGGGTGGTGGCCATGCCGATGTCGATGACCTCGATGCCCACGTCAGCCAGGCCTTGCATCAGCGCGCTGCTGAGTGCCGGGCCGCTCAGGCGGCCGTCGCGCCCGACAGCCACGGTTTTTTGCCCTTCGCGCAGCGCTACCGAGCCAAAAGCTCGGCCCAGCGCTTGCGCCATGGCCTCGTTGACGGTGCTGGGCACCACGCCGCGGATGTCGTAGGCTTTGAAGATGGAGGCGGGTACTTGCATAAAAAATCCTTTTGTCTGAAACGGCGCTTCGGGCGGGCGAAATTGTAGGTGGCGGGCAAACCCATCACAAAAATTGCCCGGCGCCAGGCAGACGACCCAAATCACCGAGAAATAACAATGCAATCTATCCACGCCATGGTTAAAAAGTTGCTGGTTGCGCCGGTGGCACAGTCCTACCCTATCAAAGAGGGTATTGAAGTCATGAACCCATTGAACGCGGTCCATCTGATCGCCACGCAAGTGTGAGCGACAACCTTGGCGGGGCCCGATTATCATCAGGCCCGCAATGCTGCGCATTCCCAGCCCTTTCACTACAAACACAATAGCTTTGCGCACATTATCCAAAAGGGCCAGAAGGTTTTTTTATTATGAAACTCCCGGTATCGACGGTGCAAACCGATTTTGCCAGCCCCTTGGGGCGCCTGATCCTGGCCGCAACCAATCAGCAGCTGGTAGGGGTCTGGTTCGCTGACCAGGCACATTTGCCCGACTTGCGTGCCTGCGCAAGTGATGCACAAAACCCGCTGCTCCAGCAGGCTGCCGAACAGCTGCGCGCGTACTTTGCCGGCCAGCGCCGCCAGTTTGATCTGCCGCTGCGTCTTGACACCGGTACCGCGTTTCAAAACGCCGTCTGGCAGGCGCTGCTGGGCATCTCTGCAGGCAACACGCTCAGCTACGGTGCGCTGGCGGCGCAGTTGGGCAAACCCAAGGCGGTGCGCTCGCTTGCCGCGGCGGTGGGGCGCAACCCGATCAGCATCATCGTGCCGTGCCACCGGGTGCTCGGCGCCGACGGCAGCCTGACCGGTTACGCCGGCGGCCTGCAACGCAAGGCTGTCCTGCTGCAGCTTGAAGGTGCACTTTGACGCGGCGCGCGTCGGGTCGACCCTGGTTGACTGAATTCATCTTGCTGGCGGCCATTTGGGGGTCGTCTTTTTTGTTCACGCGCCTGGGCGTGGCCGAATTTGGCCCGATGGCCACCGCCGGTATCCGGGTGGCAATCGCCGCACTGTTCTTGACACCCTTGCTGCTCATGCGTGGTCAGGGGCCGACGCTGGCGAAACACTGGAAACGAATCTTCTTTCTGGGGCTGCTCAATTCGGGCATTCCGTTTGCCTGCTACGCCTACGCGCTGCTGTCGATCACCACCGGCTTGTCGGCGCTGCTCAATGCCACCGTGCCGCTGTTTGGCGCGCTGGTGGCCTGGCTCTGGCTCAAGGACCGGCCGCACGGCCTGAAGATCATCGGCTTGCTGATTGGTTTTGTCGGCGTGGCGATGCTGGCCTGGGGCAAGGCCAGTTTCAAGCCCGACGCGTCGGGCCTGTCCAGTGGCTGGGCGGTGGTGGCGTGCCTGACGGCGACGCTGTGCTACGGCATCGCCGCCAGCTACACGCGCCGTTATCTGGGTGGGGTGTCGTCGCTGGTGGTGGCCACCGGCAGCCAGATCGGCGCCGCCCTGGGGCTGGCGCTGCCAACGGTGCTTTTCTGGCCAGCGCAGATGCCCGGCGTGACTGCCTGGCTGGCTTTGTTGGTGGTGGGGGTGCTGTGCACTGGTGTCGCGTATGTGCTGTATTTCAGGCTGATCGACAAGATGGGCGCCTCGGCGTCGCTGACGGTGACTTTTTTGATTCCGGTGTTTGCGGTGATTTACGGCGTGCTCTTTTTGGGCGAGGCGGTCACCGCCTGGATGCTGATCTGCGGTGCGGTCATTTTGTTTGGCACCGCGCTGTCGCTTGATGTTTTCAAGTTGCGCAATCTTGCGCCCCCTGCCAGAGAAGGGCACTGAAGTCGTGACTGCAGGCGCTTTGAGTACGCCCCGCGGGGCAAGGGGCAGGGGCTCCCCCCTCATGCTGGGGTACCAGAAATCGGGGGGCACCCCTGCCCCTTGCCCCGCGATGTGTTGGACGCTCACCTGTTCTTTGAAGCCGAAAAAATGCTATCGCCCCCTGCCTTCACGAACGCGCCAGCGCAGTGGCTGGCTTTGGCGGCTGACGATTTGTGGTACTCCACCATGAGGAAGCCGCCAAAGCCAGCCACTGCGCGGGTTCAACCCGACAATGACCGCCTTCGAATCTGTCTTCAAACCCGCATTCAAATCTGACATCACAGACAATCAGTTCATGACCTCAAGCCTCCCCATGGCTGCCCCGGCCGCGTCGGCCGAGGCGCTCAACCGCGATTGCTTTTGCCGCACGCTCAACCTGGCGCGCCTGCGCGGGCAGCTCGACGCCGACCCCAGCTTGCAGGGCATGACCGACCATATTTTGCGAACCCGGTCGAACCTCTTTTCAGGCACCGTGGTTTTTATATCAAAATCGGTTCAAGCCCTTATGGAACAAGCGGTAACAGCTATTGAAAGTGTAGCTACCCTGCCCGCTTACCAAGCCCAGGCCCTGGCGCGCAACGATCCGGTTGCGCAACACGCCTGGGGCCCCAAAAGCGTGTGCATGGGCTATGACTTTCACTTGAGTCCGCAGGGGCCGCAGCTGATCGAGGTCAACACCAACGCCGGTGGCATGCTGCTCAACGTCGCGCTGGCCCGCGCCCAGGAAGCCTGTTGTGATGAACTGGACTGGGCTTTCCCGTCCGGCGCGCGGCGCGACACGCTCAAGCAAACCATTTTTGACATGTTTGCTAATGAATGGCGCTTGCAGCGCGGCAACCAACCCTGGCGGAATGTGCTGATTGTCGACAGCGCACCGGTGGCGCAATACCTGGCACCCGAGTTTGAGTTGTTTCGTCAGCTGTTCACCCATCACGGTATCGAGGCGCACATTGCCGACCCCAGCGAACTCGCCTGGAATGGCCGTCAGTTGCTGTTTGCCGGCGCGCCGGTCGACATGGTCTACAACCGGCTGACCGACTTTTATCTGGCCGAGCCGGCGCAAGTGGCGTTGCGCCAAGCCTACGAAGCCGGTGCGGTGGTGCTGAGCCCGCACCCGCGGGCGCACGCCTTGCTGGCCGACAAACGCAACCTGATCGCCCTAAGCAACGACGCACTGCTGGCGCAATGGGGCGCAACCGACGCAGACCGGCAACTGCTGGCGCGCTGCGTGCCGCACACCGAACTGGTCAGCGCCGACCACGCCGATGACTTGTGGGCACGTCGGCGCCAGCTGTTTTTCAAGCCGGTGGCCAGTTATGGCGCCAAGGCGGCCTACCGCGGTGACAAGCTCACACGCCGGGTTTGGGACGAGATTCTGCGTGGCGGCTTTGTCGCGCAGGCGCTGGTACCGCCACCGGCACGCCTGATTGAAGTTGACGGCGTGCAGACCGACCTCAAATTTGACTTGCGTGCCTTCACCTACGCCGGCCAGGTGCAGATGCTGTCGGCGCGCATCTACGCGGGGCAGACGACCAACTTCCGCACCGTCGGCGGCGGCTTTGCCCCGGTCATCGTCGTGCCTGATGCAGGGAGTCACTGATGTGCGGCCTGTGCGGTGAACTGCGCTTTGACGGCAGCGTGCCCGACATGGCGGCCATCGGACGCATGTCAGACGCCTTGGCGCGGCGTGGCCCGGACGACGCGGGCACGTACCAGAACGGCCCGCTGGCACTCGGCCACCGCCGCCTGTCGATCATCGATCTGTCAAGCCACGCGCACCAGCCGATGGTCGACGACGCACTCGGTCTGGCACTGGTGTTCAATGGCACGATCTACAACTACCGCGCGCTGCGCACCGAGCTGCTGGGTCTGGGCTACCGTTTTTTTTCAGAAGGTGACAGCGAGGTCATCGTCAAGGCCTACCACGCCTGGGGGGCAGACTGCGTCAAACGGTTCAAGGGCATGTTTGCCTTCTGCCTGTGGGACCAGCGCAAGGCCGAGCTGTTTCTGGCGCGCGACCGCTTTGGCATCAAGCCGCTGTACCTGAACCAGACGCCTGAGCGTCTGCGCTTTGCGTCGAGCCTGCCCGCGCTGCTGGCTGGCGGCGGCGTCGACACCACGCTCGATGCGGTGGCGCTGCACCATCACTTCACCTTGCACACGGTGGTGCCGGCACCGCGCACGGTGCTGCAAGGCGTGCGCAAATTGCCACCTGCAACAACGATGACGACCGGACCCGGCAGTCGTGTCACGCAGCAGGTGTACTGGACGCTCGACGCCACCCGGGCGGCGCACGACCTGACCGAAGCGCAGTGGCTGCAGGCCACACGTGAGGCGATGGCCGCCAGCGTCGAGCGCCGTCTGCTCGCCGCCGACGTGCCGGTGGGCGTGCTGCTCTCGGGCGGGTTGGATTCAAGCCTGCTGGTGGGCTTGCTGGCCGACCATGTGCCTGATCTGCGCACCTTTTCCATCGGCTTTGAAGACGTCGGTGCCGATTCGGAAAAAGCCGATGAATTTGAATACTCGGACCAGGTGGCGGCGCACTTCAACACCCGCCACCACAAGTACAGCATCGCCAACACCGAGGTCATGGCGCGCCTGCCCGAAGCCATTGCGCAAATGACCGAGCCGATGGTCAGCCACGACGTGATCGCGTTTTACCTGCTGAGCGAACGCGTGGCCAAAGACGTCAAAGTGGTGATGAGCGGCCAGGGTGCCGACGAGGTCTTTGGCGGCTACTTCTGGTACCCCAAAATGAATAGCACGCCAGGCACACCGCTTGAGCGCTTCAGCCAACATTACTTTGACCGCACACACGCCGAATACGCGCAGATGATTGCCCCCGCATACCAGGTGGGTGACGTCACGTCCGAGCTGATTGCTGCCGAGCTGGCCAAACCGCAGGCCGATGAATTTCTCGACCAGGTCTGGCGGCTTGACGTGACCACGTTGCTGGTGGACGACCCGGTCAAGCGCGTCGACAACATGCCGATGGCCTGGGGTCTGGAAGTGCGCACGCCGTTTCTCGACCATGAACTGGTTGAACTGGCCGCACGCATGCCACCCGCACTCAAGCTCAAGGAGGGTGGCAAGTTCCCGCTCAAAGCCATCTCGCGCGGGTTGATTCCCGACGCGGTGATCGACCGGCCCAAAGGCTACTTTCCGGTGCCGGCGCTCAAGTACGTGCGCGGGCCGTTTCTGGAATTGATGCGCGGCATTTTGAATTCTGACGCGTGCGTCAAACGCGGCCTGTACCAGCGCGACTACGTGGCCAAACTGCTGGCGCAACCGGAAGCGCCCGAGCACTTCACCCGCATCAACGGCAGCAAACTGTGGCACCTGGCGCTGCTGGAGTGGTGGCTGCAGGTGCACATCGACCGCAGGTAGCTTAGTATTCGCCCTGCCATGGCCGAGCAAACCACCTCCCCCATCAGCCGCGAGTCGTCTCGGGCGCTGCTGCGCTACGCCATTGCGGCGATGGTGATCGGCCCGGTCGTCACGGCCCTGTTGCTGGGGCCGGCCATGCCCAACGCCACGGTCAACTACGCTGGCCCGGCCATGATGATCGCCGTGGCGTTGACCGGCTGGCTGTTTCTGGCCCGCGGCCAAATCGTTTTGGCGACCAACATTCTGGGTTGTGGCGCCTGCTTGGCGCTGGCCGGCATTGCCGCGTTTACCGGTGGCGTGCGCTCGCCGGTGATGATCGTTTTTCCAGTGGTGATCCTGATCTACGGCTGGCTCATTGAGCGCGGCGGTGTGGTTCTGACCGGCGCGCTGATCATGGCCTTGACGGTGGGCCTCTGGGTGGCCGAACGCAATGGCGTCTTGCCAAGCGTTGCGCTGCCCCCGGCGCTGATTTACCTGGCCCACGCCATTGCGATTTACGCCCTGGCGACGGTGCTGATGGTGTTCATCCTGAGGGCTTTCAGGCGGCAGTTGGTCGCGCTGAATGCCGTCAGCCAGCAATTAACCGAACGCGGTAAACAGCTGGAATACAACCGAGAGTTGCTTGAGCGCGCCCAAACGGTGGCCCGCGTTGGCAGTTGGGTGGCAGACATAGCGCACGACCGCATCACACCCTCGCCGCAGGGCTGCAAGATTTTTGGCTGCCAGGACGGCGACGTACTGAGCCATCACGACTACCTGCAAAGCGTACACGCCGACGACCGCGACGGGGTGGCCCAGGCCTGGGCGCAAGCACTCAACCAGACCCATAGCTTTGACGGTGAACACCGACTGGTCGTCAATGGCAAGGTGCGCTGGGTGCGACAAAAAGCTGAAATCGAGTTTGGCCCGGACCAACGCCCACGCCAAGCCATTGGCATTGTCAAAGACATCACCGAGCGCAAGCAGATGGAGGACGAGATTCGGCAACTTGCTTTTTTTGACCCACTGACCCAGTTACCCAACCGGCGGCTGTTTCTGGACCGGCTCAACCAGACGCTCACCAGCAACAAACGCAGTAGCCAGCATGGCGCGCTGATGTTCATGGACCTCGACAATTTCAAGCCGCTCAACGACCGCCACGGCCATGCCACCGGCGACTTGTTGTTGCTGGAAGTAGCCGCGCGCCTGAAGGCCTGCATGCGTGAGATGGATACGGTGGCGCGTTTTGGTGGCGATGAATTTGTGGTCTTGCTGAGCGAGCTTGATACCGACATTGAACAAGCCCGTCGCCACGCCGCAACAGTGGCCGCCAAGATCAGCACCCACCTGGCCGCACCCTACCTGCTGCATCCGCCCGACGACACCCAGCAATCACGCTCCGTTGAACACCTGTGCACGGCCAGTATCGGCGTGGTGGTATTTTCCGGCGCGGCAAGTTCTGCGCATGACCTGCTGGCGTGTGCTGACGCAGCGATGTACTGCGCCAAGAATCAGGGGCGCAACTGCGTTTGTTTCTCGGTCACGCCCGGTTCAGCCGGCTCACCCGACGCACCGGTGGCGCCCCAAAACATCCCGTAGCACCTTACAGCGCCCGCTTGAGCCGGCCAATTCCCTCTTCAATTTTGGCCACGTCGGCGGTGGCGAACGACAGGCGCAAGGTGGCCAGGTCGGGGTCGTGGGCAAAGAACGGCGCACCGGGTACAAAGGCCACGCCCTGGTCAACAGCGCGCTTGGCAAAGTCGGCGGCGTTGGCATTCTTGCCGTTGGCGCCGGTGAGCCGGGCCCAGAAGAACATGCCGCCTTGCGGCGCGTTGAAGCTGATGGCCGCACCCAGATCACGCCGCAAACACGCCGCCATGACGCGCGCGCGCTCGGCGTAGGTCTTGCGCACCACCGCCAGCGTGTCGCCCAGCCGGTTCTGGCCCAGGTAATGCGCGGCAATGGCCTGGCTCAGGTTGCTGGTGTGCGCGTCGCTGAACTGCTTGCACATGGTGGCCTTGGCCAGCAATTCGGGCGGTGCAATCATCCAGCCCACGCGCAAACCCGGGCTCAATATCTTGCTGAACGAGCCACAGTGCGCCAGCCAGTCGCGGCTGCCGGGCACGCTGTCGCTCAGGGCCAGCAGGCTCGGCGGCGGTGCGGCGTCAAAATACAACTCGCCGTAGGGGTCATCTTCGACCACCAGCGTTTGCGTGCGCACCGCTATCTCCAGCACACGCTGACGCCGCGCCAGGCTCATCGTGGCACCGCTGGGGTTGCCAAAGGTGGGGATCAGGTACACCAGCCTGGGGTGATGTTCCTCAATCAGCGCCTCAAGCTTGTCCACGTCAACACCATCGGCATCGATCGGCGCGCCGATGATGTGCGCGCCATAGAGCCGAAAGCACTGGATGGTGGCCAGAAACGTGGGCGCTTCCACAATGACCTTGTCGCCGGGCGAGATCATGCATTTGCCGATCAAGTCCAGCGCCTGCTGGCTGCCGGTGGTGACGATCAGTCCGTCGGGCGCTACCCGGCTGCCCTTGGCCGCCATGAAGCCGACAATGCCTTCGCGCAGCGGCTGATAACCCTCGGTTGCGCCGTACTGCAACACCGGGCCAGGGTTGTTGGCCAACACAGCGGCACTGGCGGCGGCAATGCCGGTGGCGTCAAACAAGGCAGGGTCGGGAAAGCCGCCGGCAAAGCTGATGATGCCGGGCTGGCCCAACAGTTTGAACAGTTCGCGAATAGCAGAGGTTTCGACGTGTTGCAGGCGGTCGGCAAATTGCATGGGAATCATTCCAGAAAAGGATAAACGGTCAGGACTTGGGGTAAATTGTGACCGATGAATCGCCCCATGCCCCAAGCCCACATCGACGCCTTCTTTCAGACCCTGGCGCAAGCCAACCCGCACCCGCACACCGAACTGGAATTTGCCAGCGTGTTTGAGCTGCTGTGCGCGGTGCTGCTGTCCGCGCAGGCCACCGACGTGAGCGTCAACAAGGCGACCAAACGCCTTTTTTTGGTGGCCAACACGCCGCAAAAGATGCTCGCCCTTGGCCTGGCGGGGCTGGAAAACCATATCAAGACGATTGGCCTGTACCACGCCAAGGCGCGCCATCTGCTGCAAACCTGCCGCATCCTGATCGACCAACACCAAGGACAGGTACCGCGCACCCGCGAAGCGCTGCAAGCGCTGCCCGGCGTGGGCCGCAAGACCGCCAACGTGATTCTGAACGTGGCCTTTGACGAACCCACGATGGCGGTGGATACGCACATCTTTCGCGTTGCCAACCGCACCGGGCTGGCCATCGGCAAGACACCGCTGGACGTCGAGCTGCGCTTGCTCCAGCGCACCCCCGCCAACTACCTTGGTAACGCGCACCACTGGCTTATTTTGCACGGGCGCTACGTCTGTCAGGCGCGCACGCCACAGTGCGGCCGCTGCGCTGTGGCAAACTATTGCCAGACGTATCTTCACCAAAATAAGTAAAAACCGATATGAGACTGCCCGAACACGCGCCGTTTGCCGACCTGGAGAGTTTGCTGGGCGGCGTCAATTGGCCTGTCATGCCGGAGGCTGGCCAGGCACTGATCCGCACCCTCAATAACGACGACGCAGACATATTCGCCGTCTGCCAGATCATCAACAAAGACCCCTCGCTGACTGCCAACCTGCTGCGCATGGCCAACAGCGCGATGTTTGGCCTGTCGGGCACGGTTGACACGCTCGAGCGCGCGGTCAACGTGGTGGGCATGTCGCTGGTGCGTTCGCGCGCCATGGCGTTGTGCATGGCGCGTGTTTGCACGTTTCCGGTGGGCATGGACCGCATGATGTTTTGGCATTACAGCCTGCAGTGCGCCCAGTACGCCCAGTGGCTGGCCGAACATTGCGCTGTAGACGACCAGGAGGCCTGGCTGTGCGGCATGATGCTGCGCCTGGGAGAGATCACCATGGCCGCCGTGCGACCCGGTTGCCTGCTCAGAATTGAGGCGCAGCCAGTCGCTGTGGCCGAGCGCTGGACGCGGCAACGCCAGGTCATGGGCTTCACCGAGGGTGAAATTACCGCCGAACTGGCGCAGCACTGGGACTTTCCAGCGCCCTTGGTGAGGGCGCTGCGCCATAGCGCGCAGCCGCTGACCAGCGGCGATTTTTCACCGCTGGCCGGCGTGCTGCATTTGGCTGCGCGCTTGGCCGACGGCGGCGCCATCACACCGCAAAGGATTGAACAGCTGCCGGGGTTGCTGATGCAGGTGCTCAAGCTCGATGGACAGCACCTGCTGGACAACCCGCCTGTTGAAGACGCGCTGGACGCCAGCTTTTTTGGCTAAGGGCGGCCCGTCAAGATAGCACCCGCATCCACGGTCAGCCACTGGCCAAAGCCCGGCGCCGCGCTGGGCCACTGCGACGCGACATCAATGCGCCGCACCCCGCGCGCCAACAGAGACGCGGCGCGAATCACGCCGGCATGGGTGATCCAGACCTGATCCTGCGCTGCGCCGGACGCCTCCCGCCAGAGCGCAGCAACACGCGCCATCAGGTCGGCCACGCTTTCCATCCCACCAAAGCGGTGGTTCCAGAAGTCTGCCGTCCACGCGTCATAGGCCTGCGGGTCAATACCGTCCCAGCGCAGGCCTTCGTGGCAGCCAAAGTCCATCTCCACCAGGCGGCTCTCGCATTTATACAGCAAATCAGGCCGCAGCCCTTGTAGATCAAGCGCAAGCTGCTTGCATCTTTGTAGCGGTGAAAACAGCACTTGAAGGCCTTGCGGCAACGTGTCTGCCAACGCTTGCGCGGCCTGACGCGTGCTGTGCGGGTCGGCGGCCACGTCAAGCGTGCCGTAGCAAACACCCGCCGCCACCAGAGGCAGGCCATGGCGCACCAGCCACAGCGTCACAGGCTCAGCCCCAGGCCAAGGTAGAACGCCAGTTCACACACCTGCTGCGTCGCACCCAGGCAATCACCGGTAAACCCGCCCAAACGACGATGAAACCAGCGCGTGATCACCAACCACGCTGTAAGCGACACGAGCAGCGCGTTGCGCAGCGCGCCCAGCAAACCGCTGTCACTCAGGTTGATGGCGACAAAATCGGTGCGCAGCTGGAACCACGCCACAGCCGCAAGCGTCAGCAGCAGCCACAGCATGCCGACCGCCAAGGCGTGCAAGCTGATCTGGTCGGCCAGCGGTTTGGACTTGGAGCCCGCCGCGTCACCCACGTGGGCCAGCAGCCCGATGGTGAGCAAAGGCCAGGTGCGCGAGGCCACATGTGCCACCAGCAGCGCCAACACCATCAGCGGGCCGCTGACATCGCCCAGCAGGGCCAGCAGCGACACCTTGGACAGCAGCGCCAGCACCACCGCGATGGCGCCAAAGGCACCCACGCGCGAGTCTTTCATGATCTCCAGCGCACGCCAGCGGTCGGCACTGCCACCCAGCCCATCAGCCACATCGGCCAGGCCGTCCTCATGAAAAGCACCGGTTAAAAGAACAGTCAGCACAGTCCCCAAAACCGCTGCAACCAACGGCGCTGAACCGGTCGGCGGCAAGGTCATCAAGAGCAACGCGGTGAAACTAGCCACCAGCAAGCCCACCAGCGCGCCGACCCCCGGAAAATGCCCGGCACTGGCGCGCAGCATCGCCGGGCTGTAGCCGACCCAATCCGCCAGCTTGCCCGTCACCGGGATGCGGGTGAAAAACTGCAGACTCAGCAGGTAATGGCGAATGAATTGGCGCATGGCAGCAGCAGGGCTTGCAAAAAGAAGGGGCATTGTCAACCACCACAGCCTGCGTTCGGGCTGGGCTGATAGCATTTTCAAGATTCAACTTCATCGGGAGCCTTCACATGACAGACGACACACGTTGCTGCGGCACCGGAACCTGCTTGATCGACGCCAACGGCCGATGCTGGTGCGGCCAGCAGTGGGACGGCGAACAAATGTGCCGACCGGTTCAGCAACCAAGCGCAGCCATTGCCGTTGCCGTTGACGCTGATGACGAAAAATCAAACGCACCAGACGCCGAAGGACACTTAACTTGAACCCATTATTTCAACGCCTCTTGTGGGTGGCCCTTGGGCTGCTTGGAAGCAACGCCATGGCCACTGAAGAACCCAAATTTGAACTGCTCTCCAAACACGAGGCCATCGAGCTGCGGCGCTACCCGGCTTTCGTCGTGGCAGAAACCACGGTCGACGGCGACATGGACGCGGCCTCTGGCAAGGGCTTTCGGGCCATTGCCGACTACATTTTTGGCAACAACAAGGTCACTGGCGCGTCCACAGACAACGCCTCGGCAAAGATCGCCATGACAGCCCCGGTGGCAATGGAGCCGCTGCCGGCCGCGTCGCAAAAAATCGCCATGACCGCGCCGGTTGCGATGGAACCTGTGGCTGAGGCGACACCGGGCAGCGCCACAACGCAAACGCTGCAAGGTGCCAAGCGCTGGCGGGTGCATTTTGTGATGCCCAGCGAGTACACCCTGGCCAGTCTGCCGCAACCCAACAACCCGGCGGTACAACTGCGCCAGGTGCCAGCCAAGACCTGGGCCGTGCTGACCTATTCAGGCTTCAACACCGAAGCCGGCACCCAAAAGCGCAGCGACGAGTTGCTGGCCTGGCTGGCGGCGCAAAAGATCAAGCCCATCGGCAGCCCGCAGCTGGCACGCTACAACCCACCCTGGACGCTGCCCATGTTTCGCAGGAATGAGGTGATGGTGGAAATACAAAACCCCTGAAGCCGCCACGGCGTTGCGCTGCAGTCATGGCGGCTTGCACGCTTGAATCGGCCGTGCCGTGTTCGCCATCGGCCAGAAAATTTTCCACCGCCGACAAAAACCACCCTTTGCGGGTCTTGGAGCGTCGGCGTGTCGCTGCCCAGAATTTCACCGATTTTCAAAGCCAATGATTCAAGCCACAGCAAAGCGCCTTGGGGTTTGGTTTTGAAGTCGATTTTGTGCTGCAGCGCTTGGGTGAAGCTGGGCTGTGAATGTCCGCGAGTCGTGGCAAGTTGCAGATCATGAAGTCTCCGGGGGGTTAAGGTCGGGCAACGCCTGCAACGCCGCTTTGAGCCAGCCAAAACCGATGCGCTCTTGCTCAAGTCGCAATTGAGTCTGCAAGCGGTTGTCACGCAGCGCGTTAAAGACCGCTGATTCTTCGGGCGTGAGGCGGGGTAAATGACGCAACACGGGTTGCGGCTCTGTGCCCCACTGCGCACGGTGGGCCAGCAAGGTGGCGTGATCCATCAGCAGCGACTGCGCGTGCGGCAAGTGACTGCGCAACTGGTCCAGAATGGCAAAACCATGGGTGTCGATGTCACCCCAGTAAAACACCTCGCAGCGCAGCAGCCAGTCCGCGCCTTTTAAGGCATCAAAGCCATAACCCGCGCCAAACACCACCAGACTGCCGGGCACGTTGGGAAAGGCCAGAAAGTTGACCTCGTTTTCAGTCATGAAGACGCGCTGCACGCGCCAATCGCGCTGGGCAAAGTCGGCCTGGGTCAGGGTGATGTCCTGATCCGCACCCAGGCCAGACACGGCCAGCGCCGCATCGAGCACCCGCAGGCGGATGCGCAGCGGCTTGTCCTTGAAACCGTAGCGGCGGCAAAACCCGCTCAAGCCGGTGGCGCTGGGGTCAATGGCTGCAGGCGGCAGGCACAAGTCAAGCAGCTCGGTCAGCACCGCGCGCTGGGATTCAATGAACTTGCTGTCCACACCGGGCAGATCCACCTGCCGCAGGTAAATACCGGGTCGCGAATGCGCTTGCAGCCAGCGCAGCACGGCCAGCAAACGCGGCCAGTCGTTGGCCAAGTCCAGCACCGAGAGCGGGCGCTTGGTCAGCCAGGGCCATATTTGTTGGGCCAGCACGCCATCTTGTGCATGAATCTGCTGCAACAGCGCCGCCAAACGCTGCGCCTCCTGGGTTTTGCCGATTAACGCGCAGGCGGCTTGGGGCGTGTCGAGCCAGACTTCATCAGGCAACGCGCTTTCACCCAGCACGCGATGCGTGAACGCGCGCCATTCGATGCGCACCTGCGGCACGCGGCGCAGCTCAGTCAGCCAGGCGCGCACCGCCTCGATCTGATCGCCGAGTTCGCCAGAGCTGGGCACCACCAGCTTCAGGCGCCGGGGCTGCCAAGTGGCAGGGTCGATCAATGCGCGCAGCAAGTCGCCCTTGTCCCATAGCTTTTGTGCCTGCGCGCGCAAGTCGGTGCGGTTGGTCCAACTCACGGCGCGGGCACCACAGCGGTTGCGGATTGAGCCAGCCTGACCTTCTCGGCCTGGTATTGCTCAATCGTCAGATTACGCAACTTCGAGTCGCGGCCTTCGTCGTTGTGGACAAACCCCACGCTGCTGACATAGGGCTCGATGATGTGAATTTTTTGCAGCGGGGTGACGATCAGCAATTGCAGATTCAGCTCTTCAAACAGCTTCAAACCAAACTGCGCCGACTCGTCCGAGCCCCGGCCAAAGGCTTCGTCAATCACCACAAACCGGAACGCCTTGGAGCGCGCCTCGCCGCGTACCAGACCAAACTGGTAGGCCAGGCTGGCGGCCAGAATGGTGTAGGCGAGCTTCTCTTTTTGCCCGCCAGATTTGCCGCCCGAATCCGAGTAATGCTCATGCTCGCGGCCGTCTTCGCGCCAGCGCTCGCTGGCGGCAAAGACAAACCAGTCGCGCACGTCGGTCACCTTTTGCGTCCAGCGCCGGTCTGCTTCCGTCTGGCCTTCGCGCCCGCGCAGGCGTTCGATGATGGCTTTGACCTGCAAAAACTTGGCCTCGGAGTACTGGCCGTCGTCGCTTGCAGCGCTGCCCGAAATGGCACCGTCCAGGCAATGCCGCAGGTCACTCTGAAAATCGCGCACCTCTGCATCCGGCGTCACCTGCGCCTGCAGCTCAATGAAGCGGCCGGGGTTGTAGTCGATCTGCGTCAAGGATTGGTTGATCAACGTCAGCCGCTCCTTGATGGTTTCGCGCTCCTTGTTCAGCTGCGCGCTGAATTGCGCCACCTGGTTGATGGTGTTCTGGTTGAGCAGCTCCTTGAACTTGGCTTCAAAACGCGGCAAATCGTCCACGTTGAGCTGTTTGAGCAGGCTGCGGAATTCGCCCGCCGCGGCCACGCTGGCATCGGCTTCCTGGGTGGCCAACGGAAAACGGTGGCGAAAGCTGCGCATGGCGTCGACGATTTTTTCCACCAGGCCGCGCGCCTTGCGCTCCTCAGCGTCTATCAATTTTTGTAGCGCTTCACGCATGTCCTGTTGACGGTTGTCGCAGGATTCCAGGGTCAGCAGTTGCTTGCCCAGTAACTGCTCACGCCAGTGGTCCAGGCGCTGGCTGGCGCCCTGCTGCGCCGCCACAGACAAGGCACTCGCAGCATCCGCTGCCCCTGCCATCAGCGCCCGGGTTTGCGTCTGCAACGTGGTGATGTCGCTGATTTTTTGTTCGGTCTTGGCGCGTTTGTCGCGCGCCTCGCGGCTCAAGCGCTCGGTGGCCAACTGCGCTTCGTCCAGCGCCTGGAGTTGCGCTGTCAAGGTTTGCAGCAGATCAGAGGCGGCTTCAATCTGCTGGCGCTCAGCCTGTAGCGTGGCGGCTGCGGCAGCGGGTGCCGCCCAATCGAGCTCGCGGTAGTCGCGGTATTCCACCAGCTTGGCCAGGATGGCCAAGCGGGTTTGGCACGCGCTGAGCTGCTGCTGGCCTTGGCCAATCTGGCTGCCCAGCTGCGCCAACTGGGCTTCAAGCACCTTGCGTTTGGCATCGAGCGCGGCCAGCTTGGCGGTGTTGCTCCAGCCCAGCACATAGCGGCTGCGGTCGTCGAGGCGGTGGCGATCGTCTTTTTCGTGGCGCTCGCCGCCGGACTTGATCTGCCCGGCACGGCTGATGGCGCGTACCTCACGGCGAAACTGCTCTTGGGTGGCGCAGCAGGCCACGTCAAAGCGCTGGGCCAGCTCGCGGTCCAGCCAGGCATAAAACGGCGAATCGGGTTTGACCACCAGTTTGCGCACCAGCGAATCAGCGTGCAGGTTGGGCGCCTGCGCGCGCACGTCCAGTCGCACCCTGAAATACACCAGGCGTCCCTTCAAATGGGTTTGATCCACCCACTGCGCCACCTGCGCGTACATGCCATCGGGCACCAGCAACGACAAGCCAAAGTTGTGCAGCAGGCGCTCGGCCGCGCCCTCCCAGTCGCGCTGGTCGTCGCGCACCTCGATCAGCTCACCGGCAAACGGCATGCTGTCTTCATCCAGACCGAGTGCCGCGCACAGGTCAGCGCGCATGCGCACCGCCTGCGCGTCGATGTTGCTGCGCCGGGCTTTCAGACTGGTGATCTCGTCTGACAAAACCGCGTGCGCACGACGGCCTTCGCTTAACTCGACACTGCGCTCGGTCAAGCTGTTTTGCACCTCGTCCGAACGCGCGGTCTCGGCGGCCATCATCTGGGTGCAGGTTTGCTGCTGCGCCACCAGGTCTTCGGTGCTGGCCACTTGCAGCAGGCCCAGGGCGCGACGCAGCTCGTCGTAGCGCGCGGCGTTGGCGCGACGGCGCGTCACTTCTAGCTGATGCTGGGCAATGTCACGCGCCAGGCTCGCCAGCCGGTCGCCACCGTTGGTCGCCAAGGCCTGGCGCAGCGCGCGCTCTTGCAGGCGCTGCTGCTCACGCTGATCTTCCAGTTTGTCAACTTTGGCGCTGTCGCGCGCCAGGTCTTCGCTCAAATTCGCCAGGCGGTGGTCGATCAGATCGAGTTTGAGTCGGCTGAAATAAGCCCGCAGGCTATCGCGGCAGGTGCGTAGGCCATCGGCTGTAGCCAACAAAGCAGCGTGCTGGTCGCAATCGGCGACCAGCGGGGTCAGCAGCGCCACCTGTTGCTTGGCTTTGAGCACCGCAGCGTGGGCGCGGTTCAGGTCGTCAAAATGGGCAATGAGGGCGGCCACACGTGGAGCCACGTCAAACGGTTCCAACATGTGCTGGCGCACAAAGTCGGTCAGGTTGCCCACCGACTTCATCGACACAGTTTGCAAAAACAGTTCCAGCGCTTGCTCGCTCAAGCCACCCAGCAGGCGGCGCGATTGCGCGCTGTACGGTGGAAAGCTGTCAAACAGCGCCACACCGGCTTTTTTAAGGCGCTTCTTCAATGGCTCGATGCTGCTGCCAAAGTGGCCGAAATCTTCGGCAATGCCCAAAGCGGTTTCCGAAACCGCATAAAAGCGTTCGGGCTGGCCGGTGGCTTCGCGGCACCAGAAGACTTGCGCCAATGTCACGGTCTTGTCGAACCCGGCGTTGTGAAACACCCCCAAAATCACCGAGAAGCTGTGTGTGTCGCGCAGCGCCACGGGCTTGGCGTTGCCGCTGGCCTCGTTGCGCTCGGACTTGTAATAACCCAGCACATAAGAGCGCAGCGTGCGCTCTTTGGCATCGGCCCCGGCAGCCTTGTTGTAAGCGATTCGCTGCGCTGGCACCAGCAGCGTGGTCACCGCATCGACCAGCGTCGATTTGCCCGAGCCAATGTCACCGGTGAGCAGCGCGTTTTTGCCCTCCGGACGAAACACCCAGACGCGTTTGTCAAAGGTGCCCCAGTTGAAGACCTCCAGGCGCATCAGCCGAAAACCTGCCAGTGCGCCGGGTGCAGCAAAGTCAAGCTCGCCAGAGGTGGCGGTAGGCGTGGCCAGATCAGTCATGATGAAAGGCCCCAGTTTTGTCGATTCAGGGTGTGGGTGTTGTGCATGGTTTGATTTGCAGTTGCCGCCATGAATGCACCGGCCAGTCGCTGCGGCTTTGACCTTGTGTGCCACCAAAAATCACACTGCCACCAGCGACCGAAGCCGGGTAATGGGCTGCAAATGTTTTGAGCCCCTTGAAATAATCCGGGTTGACGGTGGCACCCGCTTTGATTTCGATGGCGTGCACTTTGCCACCCGTGGGCAACAACAAGTCAACTTCGTTGCCTTCGGAGTCACGGTAAAAATACATCTCGGCGCTTTCGCCGGCGTTGAGCCGGTCTTTCATGGCCTCCATGATGACAAAGTTTTCAAACAAACTGCCCCACAGCGGGTCACGCGCCACTTGTTCGGCGGTACGCAAACCCAGCAGCCAGCAGGCCAGACCCACGTCATAAAAATACAGTTTGGGGGCTTTGATCAGGCGCTTAGCCGTATTGGTAAACCAGGGCGGCAACAGGTGCACGATGTAACTGGTTTGCAGCAGGTCAATCCAGGCCCGGGCAGTGACATGCGACACGCCCGCATCATTGCCCAGGCTGTTGAGGTTGAGCAGTTGCCCGGTGCGCCCTGCACACAGCCGCACAAACCGCTCAAAGCGTTGCAAGTCCTGCACGGCAGCGAGTTGCCGCAAATCGCGCTCCACATAGGTGGCAAAGTAGTCGGCCAGCGCCTGCGAGGGGTTCAAGCGTTTGTCGTGAATGCGCGGGTAAAAACCAGTCAACAACGTTTGAGCCAGATCTGGTGCCAGGTGACCTGCGCCCTGCGGGCGGTGGACCTCAGCCAACGTGAAGGGCAGCAAACGCAGCACCGCAGTGCGACCGGCCAAAGACTGTGAGACTTGTGTCATCAGTTCAAACTGATGACAGCCGGTCAGGATAAACCGGCCAGGTTGTGGGTTGGCATCCACCATGCCCTGCAAATACGAGGCGAGTTCGGGGGCACGCTGAATTTCATCAACGACGGCGCCTTGCGCGTAGCCCCCCAGAAAGCCGCGTGGGTCAACGCTGGCAAAGCGGCGAACATCCGGGTCTTCCAGGGTGACATAGGGCTTGTCGGCAAACAGGCTCCTGGCCAGTGTGGTCTTGCCACTTTGCCGCGGCCCAGTCAGGGTGATCACCGGGTATTGACAGGCAAGCGCTTGCAAAACCGGGGCAATGTTGCGTTCAATCATGGGGAAATGGTAAGCCTAAAACCATGCAATCTGAAAATCATTTCTTCAAATTGCAGGTTTTCGCATTTGAATTGTTGTATTGGCGCAAGCTTGCTTGGGCAAGCACCGTCCATTTTTTTTGCATCCCCAAACGGGGATGTTCAATTCAAATGATCACCTCACTCATCCTGCCCCTCGCTTTGTGCCAGGTGTGCCTGGTAGGCCGCCAGCCGGGCATCGAAGTCGGCCAGCCACTGGGCATCAACAAAGGCTTTGAGGATGCGCTGCACTTCATAGTCGGGCATGGCAGCGCGGCCGCTGGCAGGCTTGAGTTTGCGCACAAAACCCAGCTCGACCAGCTTGTTGAGCTGGGCCTGCACCTGGTCCATCAGGCGCGCCTCGTTGGGGTTGGCCGGTGAAAACACCCGCACCAGTTCAACCACCGCATCCAGGGAGAGCACCAGGCGTGTGTCGCCGCCGCTGGCGTCCAGTTCGACCAGCTTTTTGCGCAACAGCGCCAGCAGCAGACTCAACTGAAAACTTAAAGGGCGACGCGCCACCAGCCGGGGCGGCTTGGGCGCAGACTCGTCCTCGGGGTCAGGGTGGGCTTTCAGGAACGCGTAGCCCTCTGATTCGTCGAGGATCAGGTCCAAATTGAGCACCGCCACATAGTCGCGCACACGCGCTTGCAGCGCGATCAACGCGGCCCACAGGGCAGCATCATCCGCGCGGTAAAGCACGCCCTTAAGCAGCGGCACCACCAGGCTGGTCAAGTCAGGCACCCCTTGGGACGATTCACTTTTAATAGCTGCTTGCGCTTGTGGGGCGAGGGCTAGAGGCTTATTTTGCTTGAAACCTTGGGTGTCATCTGCAACGCTGCCCAAAACCTTGGCAGACGCTCGCCCTGACGGATCGGGCAAGCCAAACAAATCTTCAATGGGTGGCGGGGGTTGGGCTGACATGTTTATTCCCTGACAAAAATAACCCGTGGCAAATGGGCTTGGCGGGTGCCGCTGGCATTGCGCCACTGCACGACTTCGAGCACCGTGTCATCCACCACCGCTTGCGGTGACTCACTGGCCAGTTGCAGGTAAGCCACCAGTTCGCCCAGGCCTTGCTGCAGCGGGTGCGCGCTCAGCACCTCACTGAGCGTGACCTGCGCGCGCTGCTGCAACATCTGGCGCACCAGGCCGGACAGCAACGCCTTGTCCACCCGCACCTGGTCAAACAGCGCACTGGTGTCCAGATCACCGTCGCCTGCCAGCAGCGTAAGTTTGTCCAGCACCAGTTTGGCCGGTGGGTTGTACAACGGGCGCTCCATCGGCAGCGTGATGCTGGGCGCAAGTTCGTCGATTCGCATGAAATCACCTGCTGGTGGCTGTGCGCGCACTGCCAGCGCACGTGCCTCCAGGGCGCGCACCAGGTCCATGATGCGGCGGTTTTCCAGCCAGGCCTGGTCGTCCAGAAAGCGGCGCAACTGCTGCGACAAGAGCGCTACCGTGGCCTGCGCGTGTTCACCGGCGTCGAGCCAGTCGTAATGCACCCGCTTCAGGCGCGGGTCGGGGTGCAGCTCGGCTACCGGGGGCAGCGCCATGACCTGCTCCAGCAGACTGGTGAGTTCTTCCTGACGCTGCTGCGACATCAAAAAGTCCCAAAACGCCTTGAAACTCTTGCCCTGGTCGGAGTCGGCAATGGCATCGCGCTCGCCCAAAATGGCTTGCAGCAGCGCACCTTTGGCACCCTGCCATAGCGCAATGCGCTCGCGCACGCTGCGGTCCAGCGCACGAAAGTTGTGCTCCACCTCCCGAAAGTCGGTCAACAGCTCGCGCGCCAGTGAGGTGAAGTGCATGAAGCGCTCGCGCAGCGCGGTGTCGTCCAGCAGCGGCAGGTCGCCCGAGAGCACGCGGGCGATCTCGTCATCAATCGCATCACGGCGCTTGTGCAGTTCGGCCACGCGCGCCTGCGGGTCGGTCTCAGAGCCCTGTTTCATTTGCTGCAGCAGGTCAAACAGTGTCAGCAAGCGCGACTCGGTGCCGACAAACGCGCGGTCGGTCAGGCCACCCAGCCAGCTCAAGGCGCGCTCGGTGGCCGGGGTCAGATCAAAGTGAACCTCGTCACTGGCCGGCGGGTAAAACTTGCGCAGCCAACCGCGCTCGGGGGCGGCCCAGTCGTTCAGGTACTCGGACGCACCTTTGGGAAAGGTCTGCTCGCCCAACTGTTCGCGCAGACCAAACAAGGTATCTTCCAGCGCCTCCACCAGCGCCGACTGCGCCATCACCCGCACATTGGGCTCAACAAAAACCCGTTGCAAAAAGCTGGCGATCAGCGGCGCGTGGTCAGCCACCAGCAAGCGCCAGGCCGGGTGCTGGCGGCGCAGGGCGTCCAGGGTGGGGTAGTCGAGGTTAATGGAGGACTCCTGACAATCTTTTGATCAATGTCAGGCCACCTGCGTCTGCTCGGGCGCTTTCTCAGACACCCCGGCTGACTCAAAGCTGGCCATCTCGCGCAGCATGGCGCACGCCGCCGTCAGCAGCGGCCAGGCCAGCGCCGCGCCCGAGCCTTCGCCCAGGCGCAGCCCCAAATCCAGCAAGGCTTGCACGCCCAAATACTGCAACATGAACTCATGCCCGCGCTCGCCCGAACGGTGGGCAAACACGCAACGCTGCAACACCAGCGGCTGCAGCGCGTGAGCCACCAGCACGGCGCTGGTGGCAATAAAACCGTCGACGACCACCACGCGGCGCTCATGTGCGGCCTGCAGCACAGCCCCCACCATGGTGGCGATCTCAAACCCGCCCAGCGCCGCCAGCGCGTCCAGCGGCGACTTGGCCTCTGCGTGAAGCGCCAGCACCTCGCGCAGAATGGCCGTTTTGCGCTGCACCGCCGGGGCATCCAGGCCGGTGCCCGCACCCGTGCAGACTTCAATGTCCAAGCCGGCCAGACGCGACAGCAACAGCGACGCGGCCGAGGTATTGCCAATGCCCATTTCGCCCAGCAACAGCGCGTTGCCCGGCAAGGCTTTAATCAAATCCATGCCGTTTTGCATGGCCTGCTGGCATTGCGCTGCGCTCATGGCGGCCTGCACGCTTGAATCCGCCGTGCCGTGTTCGGCACCGGCCACTTTGCACACCTGCAAGCCGGGGCGCTGCGTGCCAGCAGGCAACCCGGCCAGAAAGTCGTGGTTGACACCGCAGTCCACCACTGTCAGCGCGATGTCGTTCAAGCGCGAGAACACGCTCACCGCTGCGCCACCAGCCAAAAAATTTTCCACCATCTGCCAGCTCACATCCTGCGGAAAAGCCGACACACCCCGCCGTGCCAGGCCGTGGTCACCGGCAAACACGACCATTTGCGGGTCTTGGAGTACCGGCGCGTCAGTGTCCAGAATTTCACCGATTTTCAAAGCCAAGGATTCAAGCCGCCCCAAAGCGCCTTGGGGTTTGGTTTTGAAGTCGATTTTGTGCTGCAGTGCCTGGGTGAAGCTGGGGCTGACGAGGTTGCTGAGTTGCGGTAAAAAAGTGGCCATGGGGTTCCTGAAGTTACGGGTTGAATGAAAGAAATTGTTATAAATAAAAGAGCTACTCACGCTTGCTCTATATGGGCTAGCGCCAGATTTGACGTATAAGACCCAGCTTGCACCAGCAAGGCACCGAGCACCCCCGGCTCAAAATGGGTTTCCACAAAATCGGCCATGCGCTCAAACACCGCGTCCAGCGTCGGCACCGGGCCGTTTAAACGCGCACCAAACAGCGCTTGCAGGGCAGCCGGGTCTTCAAACAGACCATGCAGGTAAATGCCCAGCACGTTGCCCGCCGCGTTTTGCCAGCCCTGGCCATGGGGCAACACGGCGTGCGCCACATCGCCAGCGCGTGTCATGGCCGGGTGTTGGGCGGTTTGGCCCTGGTGGATTTCGTAGCCACTGAACTGAACCCCAGCCAACGCGTTCCAGGGATTGCGGGGGTCGGCACACATGTCGTCTACAAAACGTGTCTGGGTGTGTCGAACCGTCTTCATGGCATCAAACACCGTCACCAGCGGCAGCAGCCCCAAGCCCGGCGCGTTGCCGTCAATGTCATTGGGGTCAATCAGCGCCTCGCCCAGCATTTGCAGGCCGCCACACACGCCCAGCACCGCGCCGCCCTGCCCGGCATGGTGCGCCACTGCGGCATCCAGCCCTTGCGCACGCAGCCAGGCCAAGTCAGCCGTGGTGGCTTTGGAGCCGGGCAGGATGATCCAATCACTGGCCGTCAAACCCGCCAATTCCGACGGGCTGCGCACCCACATCAGGCGCACGCCGGGGATGTTTTTGAGCGGCTGAAACTCGTCCAGGTTACTGATGCGCGGATAGGCGATGACGGCCACCGTCAAATTCACCGCACCTTTGGCAGTTGATCGGTCGTCAAACACACCATCTTCTTCGGGCAGCCCGTGCTGCCACCACATCGGCAGCGTCGCCACGACGGGGATGCCGGTGAGGTCTTGCAGCATCTGCGGTGCCGGTGCCAGCAGCGCCGCGTCACCGCGAAACTTGTTCAGCACAAAGCCTTTGATCAGCGCGCGCTCATCCGGCGGCAGCAGCGCCCAGGTGCCGTACAGGTGGGCAAAGGCGCCGCCGCGGTCAATGTCGGTCACCAGCAGGCAAGCGGCGTGGCAATGCAAGGCCACGCGCATGTTGACGATATCGCTGTCATGCAAATTGATCTCGGCGGGCGAGCCTGCGCCTTCGATCACCACCACGTCGTTCTCGGCCCGCAGTGCGTCCAGCGCGGCGGCAATCTGCGGCCAGACGTGCAGACTGCGGCCACGCCAGGGCATGGCGGTGAGCGCGTCACTGACCTGCCCCAGCAACACCACCTGGCTGTGGGTGTCGGCCTCGGGCTTCAAGAGCAGCGGGTTCATGCGCACCTCGGGCACGGCGCGTGCGGCCAGCGCTTGAAAATATTGCGCACTGCCGATTTCGCCGTGGCCGCTTTCCGAGGCCACCACCCCGCCGCCGAGCCGCCCCAAGGCGGGGTGAGCCCCCTCGGGGGGCAGCGAGGACACGTCAGTGCCGAGCGTGGGGGCCACCACTCTGGCGTTGTTGCTCATGTTCTGCGCCTTGAAGGGCACCACCTTCAAACCCTGGCGCGCATAGTGGCGGCACAGCGCGGTGGCCAGCCAGCTTTTGCCGGCGCCACTGGTGGTGCCCAGCACCATGAGGCAGCGGGCTGTCATAGCCGCCCTCCATCACCGGAT
>Ga0210036_1001257_pt1 | contig 28663 bp, 16 predicted proteins | sample CryGeymeta201515_FD_185469 | JGI IMG/M metagenome (GOLD analysis project Ga0210036, IMG submission 185469) | Groundwater microbial communities from Crystal Geyser aquifers in Utah, USA - Crystal Geyser metaG 2015-15 (SPAdes) (version 2) | ecosystem: Environmental > Aquatic > Deep subsurface >...
TGTTGAAATGTGTTGATACGTGTTGAAATATATTGACACGTGTTGAAATGTGTTGAAATAAAGATTTATTTCAACATATTTCAACATGACTCAAGCTGTTTGTCAGTATTTAAAGCTTTATGGACCTCTTGGTTTAATAGTCTATTAGGGATAAAAGTAGGGTTTTGGGGGTTTGGCGGACCTTCCAGTGGTGTTATGGAGCTACCTACGAGTACTATTCTTTGCTCTCCTAGCTAGCTAGTAGAGCTACTACCAGTAGCTACTGTAGCTAGCTAGACTAGTACCATAGCAGAATCCAACATTCAATTCCGATTAAATTATCCACCTGGGCGTTGATAATTGAATTTCTTCGACAACGTTCCTCCTTCAATTTTCTAGTAGTACCTGGTAGTAGTACACTGTGTACACAAAAATCCCATCTCTCGCTCTTTTTGTTTGGTCTACTACTAGTCTACTACCAGGTAGTAGTAGTAGCTAGAGTACTATCTGGTAGTCTAGTAGTAGTAGACCCTACTCCATAATAAGTATTATGCACACACGCACACGCACAAGCACACGGACACGCACACGCACAACGCACAACGCACACAAACTTCGCAAACGTAACATCGTGATTCTCATCGTTACCTCTGGTACTCCAGAATTAAAACTGCAGCACTTCTTTCCATAAAAAGCAAACACACACTCCTCCTCCTCCTCCTCCTCCTCCTCCTCCTCCTCCTCGAACAAAGAGCATCGTTCAAAGAATCTACGAAATAGACTACTGTACTTGCGAGAGCAGAAGAAGAAAAGCATGACAGACAAAGTTGATAGTGACGTAGACGACGTCGTTGTTCTTTCCTCGCCTTCTTCTTCTTCTTCTTCGTTTACGGAGTTACCTACAGCCATTCAAACCGGTATTCTATCCTATTTGTTAAGTAATGATGATGATGGTTATCATTCTATTTGTGCCATTGAACAAACATCTAAGTCATTGTATGTACTGGTAGAAGAATCTAACATTTGGAAACGATTACATCAACAACGATGGACGGTGTCTGCCACAATTACTCCTAACGAGGATGATCTTACTACCACTACTACCACCACTACCACTACCGGCAGTATCAGTAATACCAGAGATTGGTGGAAACGCGATTATCAGAGACGTCGTGATCAGAGACTTCGTGTCATTGATCAAAAAGTTCAACACTGTTTGAATCGTTTATTGTTGTTGAAATGTCATACTACTACTACGACGACGACAACGACAGTGAATGCTGAAGAAACAAGAATGTTATTATCGACAGGACTGTTTGATGATATAATGTGCGTTCTTATGTACGGGAAGGATGCTTTGAATTACTGTTACAAGTCGTACTATACTGCTGTAGAAGAACAAGAAGAAGTACCCGAAATATTAGAGGTTAGGGAGAGAAATGAATTAAGAGTATTGGTTGCTTTTGGTTTGTTACGATCATTGCACTGTTCTATTGTATTGGAACAGTTTCAAGAATTGTGTCAGCAAAAGAATCAACGCGCAATAAACGATCCTTCGATCGACTTGGAAGACTTCGTTATGAGTACTTGCCAAATGTTCTTTACAATCAAAAATGAGCAACAAACAAGTGAAGAAGGACGAACAGTGGATACTACTACGTCATCTGATTGGGTTCGCAAGGAATTGGACGATATAGCTGTACAGGTCCAAAATCGGTGTTATTCTGCAGCATCACAAACAGCAACAACGACAGCGACAATCGAAGAACAAAAAATGGAGGCACTGCATTACGTGTTGTTTGAAGAATTAGGATTTTCAGCAAACACTACCAATTCTTATGATTTTGGACATACTATGCTCCATACCACCCTGCAACGACGGACAGGAATTCCCATGACCTTGGCCATTATATACAAGTGTGTAGCACACCGCATCGGATGAATGGTTGATATTCTTGGATTGCCAGGATTTATTGTGATTGGAATTCCATCTTTACAACGCTACGTTGACGTTTTCCGTGCTGGTGTTGGTGCTGCTGCTGGTGGTTTCCTGACGGTTGATGATTGCGAACGCATCGTTAACGGATACGGTCATCCATGGCAACCAGTATATCTTCAACCCTTGAAACCTTTCGACGTTTTTCAATTGATGCTGGGCAAGTGCAGCAAAGCTTTGGAACAACCAGCCGGTTCCGCCATAATGAGACGACTTGTTGTGGGGGGTATGATAGCCGTATTCCATAATCCTACAAAAGAAGAATTGAACAATTATCGACGTATGTTTGGGTCTTTTGTTTTAGAAGGTGGAGCCGTGTTTCGAGAAGAGATCTCGGCGTGGTGATGATGAATAACAATATTAGTCACCTTGTTCAGAATGATTTGAACGAATATTTGCTTCGAATAATTGGACTATTTATTTTTAAAAATAAACATGATCAGTAGATGCTGTACTTTATTAATTGTAGAAGAGGGCACGAAAGAAAAGTGGGCGGGAGGAAACAATCTAACACAATACCAATTTTTGCAGGCAGTACTAAAGTATTTCTTAGACAATAGCACAACAGGAGTCCTGAGCAGGTGAAGATGCAGGGGCGGGTGTGGGGACAGCCGCTGGTGCTGGTACTGGTACTGGTGCTGGTGTGGGTGCCGGTGCAGTCACAGGAGCTGACTTGACTGTAGAAATGGGAGGAGGAGCTCCTGATTTTACTGTAGAAATAGGAGGAGGGCCTCCCGCAGTAACTGTTGCGCTCTTTGTGGCAACTTTGGCAGGAGCTGGGGCAGGAGTCGCTGTTGCAGGAGTCGTTGGTGCCGGAACAGAGTGATTGATAACGCCTGGAGCAGACAGGTCAATGCCAGCTCCACTACTGGTAGCTGTTGCTGCTTGTTTTTCTGCCTGCTTTTGTTGAATATATTCTCTTTCTTTTTGTTCTCGATCGGCCTTGTTGGCATCTCGTAGTTCTTGATTGGTAGTCGTCCGAGGTGCTCCCTTCTTGGGTAGAACAATGCAGTTGTTGTACTGGGCTTCCTGTCTGGCACGTTCTTGGAGGGTCCGTTGTTCTTGAATTCTCTTTTCCGCTTCATTGGGATTACTGGGCAATTTCGCGCGGGCCGCAAACTGAGCTTCTTGAGCCAAACGCTCCGTTTCCGTACGGTCACTCGAAATGGATTCGGCCTGTGGATTCAGCGGTTTAAAATTGGGCATTATTTTTCTTTGTACGAATAACTAGTAATAGTAGATGGGAAAACAATGTTTGTTTTTAGACGACTGTTCAAAGCTTTATGAGCCTAAAGCCTAAGTCCAGGCTTGATCAGACTTGCAATAATGAAATTGTGTTTGTGTGTGTGTGTGTGTCTGTGTGTGGTGCATCTACGCAACTACAGAGTACTAGTCTACTCATCCAAATTTCAAATCCTTCATCTCAAGGGGGGTAACATAATAGATCTTGTTGTCTTGGCACGATCTTCTTCAAGCAGTCATTCTCTTGAGTCATCATAATTCATCATCATTAATAATTATGAATAATAATATTATTGTTGTATTTTTAGAAACGGGTTTTTGTGCGAAACGCTCCTGGAAACCTGGGCATGACAAAGTTTCACCAAACCGTTTTTAGGGGAGCATCAGGACAAAAAATTTACTGCTGGTAGAGTAACTAGTAGAGGAATTTCGAAAACTGTTTTCATAATGCTTATGTACTGGATGTAGATACAGCTTTGGCTATCGCACCACACAGCAGCATGGATCGATGGATGGATGGATATGGTACAAAACATCAAGAATTATCACTTCAATTGCAATACTGTAATAATAATATGCCCTCTACCTGCAGGTAGGCCTATAGAATAAGAAGGAACCCTACTACACCGGCAGCAGGTCGTTGAAGCACTTGGGTAGCTCCAACGACTGTGATTGGTGCAGATCAGGATCTGGTACTGGTCGTTTGTGCTCCATAAATTGCCGTTCACGATCCATCCGCTGCGGTGTGCAGTAGCCCATAACACGGTCGTAATCATCGAATACAGGATCCACGGGAAAAGGCCAGGTGTGGATTCCCGCAATACCAAACACGTCCTTGAGAGGAATGGGTTCCTCGTCGGATTGATTCATGGTGTTGGTAGCCTTCTTCTTTAAACGATCGATCGTTCCAATACCTGTCATGAGACCGTAGCATACGTTCATCAACATGGATGATGTAAACAGAAAGGCGCCAACGCATAACAGGGTCATGACCCGCACCAAGTGCACCACGACAGGATGGAACATGCAGTTATCATCGGCACAGAAAAAGTAATTCCATCCAAAAAGCGCCAAGGAATAGGCAGCACAGGTCCAAGTGTAGAGCAGAAACAGCAAAAAATGTTCTGTGGTTGTTCGATGAAAACAATAGTATGCAAGTACCGTTAGGAAAGGTTTTTTTTTTTTCGAGAAAAAACAATTAATATACTACAGAGAATGAACACAATATGTAGAGTACGTACTCAGATTTCCAGCTCCGACACAATTGTTCATCCACGGACAGTGGTGGTCCATTCTCGAAATGCATCGATTGCAGATTCGACAATGGTGCGAGTGGGGCGGTTTGAAGGTTTGGCACTGTCCGCACATGGAGTGACTGTCTTTCAAGAGCCGTTGCCGTTCACTGGGAATGGCTTGAATGGGAACACTACCGGGATCACTGAGCGATGTTTTGGCATGACTGGCCAACGCCATGACACAGAGCATGTTGTAAATCATCCCCAGTACGACGGGAATGCCTTCGGTAACGGTCAGGAGTGTTACAGTAACAGCGCTGTACGTCATGAGCAACCAGACAAGGGCGGACATGATTGTACCAGCTTGGTCACCTGAATTGAACCAGGTTCCATTCTGTGTTTTTTGTTGTTGATTTTAAAGGCGTGATTATTATTTTTATTTTGTAATCGGTCGTTGATGGGAAAGCATGATAATGACAAGAAACAAAGATGAGCCTGTGCGCCTGTGCAACTTTAAAACACTTGACGAAATGGTTTTTCACCGTTTTCGCCCCCCTCTAGCTTATCATATCATTACTATACACAAAAATTCAAAGCAGTCACTACTGCACTACTGCGTCATACTCGTACTTACGTGTTCCCCAGTACCAAAGGTACATGACCAGGGTTGATCATTGAAGGTATCAATGTAGTATTCACCCCGTTCGCGAATGCGTGGATATGGTTGTGGTTTGCGTTTGCCGCTCGTATCATCGTACGTATAGTCGTAATCCAAATATTCCAGGTTGTTGGGACAGCAACTGCAAAATGCAGGCGAGGTTGACGTGGAAATTGCTGGTGATGGTGTGGAGGAGGACGATGCTGGTCCTTGGGCTGCTGGTAGAGCAGCCGTAGCAGTTGTGTTTTGCAATGCTTGATGCCGTTGTGTAGGTCCTGTAACTGCTGCCATTGTTGTAATCTGTGCGCTGTGTCTGATTGAATGTTTGGAAATTGATACAGGGCAGAGCTACTGTTACTATTATAGTAAAAATATCCTACCGGTCCGATCGTTACAGTTTTTGATTTTGCGTTGTAGAAGAACTTGTTGGATCGATTGGAAGATTATAAGAGATATGAATGTGCTCAACTACTAGCGACGCACAAATGCAGATTGCTCAAAGTAGAATTTCGTCTTGACTTGGAGACAGTAGTACAGATTTGCGTCTTGTTGGATTAAACACTAATCAAAAGAATACTTGCTAGCAGAAAAAGAGTATCGTACCTGGTAGTAAAGGTCGTTTACTGGAGCTGTTGGTGTTGGTGTTGTTGTTGTTATCTTTCGTCTCATTTTATTATCCGATCATCATGGCTTTGATGCCGAGCGTGTCGGCTAATTAATTCAGAAGGATGTAAATAGAGAAAAGAAACGGAAAAATTGAGGGTAAGGCCGGTGACATTTATTTAGAGTTAGAGTCATGATATAGGATGCTCCGGTTGGCGTTCTGGGTTCATGATGATGAGACGTGCATTTTTTAGTCAAGTGACTTGAATCATGGGCGGTAAAAGAAAATCAAAGAACTTGTTGTGAAGGTGACGCTAGTACTGACTTTCGACTTTACTACGATCATGAAGCACACGTGAGAAATCAAAAATGACTTGTGCATCCATGCACGGAAGCAAGAACTACTGGCCTAATTCCCTCGACTTGCGGAAGCAGCAAGATTGGGGGCAGGGCACTGTTTAGAAGGAAGATTTTAGACCTCAAAAATATATTTTTATAACCGCGAAGTATAAGCATGATGTTTGTCGACACTGCTTTCTTGTCAGAAAACACACAGACAACGTTTCATAAAGTAGGCAAAAAATGCTTGATTACTTTGCGTTACATATAGCTTAATTGATTACACACTTTAAGAAAAAAACTGCTCCCTCTTGTTTGTTTCCTCCTTTTTTGATGCCATAGATTTTGTTACATAAAATTGATTGAATTATCTTCTTGAGCACATGAAGTTGCTAATTCTCGTCTGTGTGCCCCGCACACACCATTCCATTTTATTATTTGTCCTGCATTTTTCATTTGTTGGTGATAGATTTCTCGTCATCTGCTACGCTATCTTCTTCCACTGTCTCAATGTCCACCCCTGCAGCAGCCATCTTTCCAATCAGATTCACCATCTTGGTATTATTTTTCTTGTGATCGGTGCCAGTAGCAGCAGATGACGACGACGACGAAGATGCGGACAGCTTGTTCTTGTATTCGTCCATGCGTCGAATTAAACCATCAAAGGTTGTCGTGTTGGCGGTTGACACCGAGAGCACGTCCGAGTGGATCACTTCTACTTCAGCAACAGAAGAAGAAGCCTGAATATCGTATTCATCAACTACCAAAATAGGGTTCTCCGCAGAAGAGGCAGATGACTGAACAGCATTTAAAGCTGGAGTTGAATCGGCAGGATTTTGCATGGATGAGGAAAGGGCTTTTAAGATGTCTTTTGGAGCTTCCAAATAGGAAGATTGTTTGCTCCTGATGGAAGTGGTGCCACTACTAGCAACAGATCTGCTGGTGCTACCATGGTAGCTTGTGCTACCACCTGTGGCTTCAATTCCGCCATAGCTTTGAGAATTTACAACGTGAATGCTAGAGGCAGGCAGAATGGATTCCTTGGGGTCCTCTACAGAGATTGGGTTCTCTGCGGAAGAGACAGATGACTGGACAGCTTTTAAAGCCAAAGACGAATCACCCTCATCCACCGACAAGGGATTTTGCATGGATGAGGAAAGAGCTTTTAAGATGTCTTTTGGAGCTTCCAAGTTGGAAGATTGTTTACTCCTGATGGAATCATTGCTAGTGCTAGCAACAGATCTGCTGGTGCTGCCGTGGTAGCTTGTACTGCCACCTGTTGCTTCAACTCCATGGTAACTTTGAGAATTTACAACATGAATGCTAGAGGGAGGCAGAATGGTTTCCTTGGGGTCCTCTACAGAGATTGGGTTGTTGGCAGTGGATGCAAAGTTTTCCAAAAGAGACTTGTGATAACTGGTACTGGTACCAGATCCGCCTTCAAAGTATCGAACCACGGGAAGGCTAGGAGTGCTGAAGACAGCTTCAATAGCTTTAGAGCTACCAGAGCTCTGCAGGCGAATATTTGGTAGACTTTCAACAGTGAAAAGATTATCTGCACACGATAGGGGTTCTTCCATCATGTTATCCACGTCAGATGATACCTGGAAGGAATATGGTGATTTCTTATCATTGATCACCAAAGACTGGTGACTAGCAGCAACAGATCCATTCTTGGTATGTCCAACTGACACATCTTCAACAGTGATGGGATTCTCCGCACTTGAGAGAGTTTCTGCGATACAGTCCACATCAGATGACGTACTGAAGGCAGAAGACACCTTCTTGGCATTGCTCTTGGAGGAATTTTGGCTGCCAGCAAAAGAACCGGCACCAGCATGGCCAGCTGAAACATCTTGCTGCTGCTGCCCAGCTGAATCATCTTGCTGCTGCTGCTGATGATGATGATGATGATGATCATGCACGCTCACGTCCAACGACGAAACACTACTATTGCTACTGGCTATATTACCACTATCGGACCACTTCCTTAAGCCTCTGCAAGGAGAAATGGGAGGTAATCCAGTACTTTCGTGCGAGGACGACGGCTCAATGCCAGTAGTGTTCCTGGTTGTCTTGTTGTAATGACTGTGGATCGTACTGCTAGAAAATGTCCAGTTCAGTCTTTCACGAATTTCGCTTGCACCAGCGTAGCTTCTGCTATCACGACTTCCCGCAGGCGTGAGAGTCGCTGCATGGCTGTTTTCTCTGATGCGTGGGCTGGATGCGTCGATGCTGCGAGATCGCAAGTTAGGTCTAGCCTCGATATTATCTGTTGTTCTTGTGGGACGAGAGAGCGAAATCGACCTCGAACTGGTTACATTTTTTTTCCTAAAGGACTCGGGTGTGGGAGGGCATCGTTGGGTGCGCCGAGTATGCTGCAGCGTGTTTTCATGGGAGAAAGCCAAAGACGAGTTGTTTCTCTGTGGAGATGCAACAATGAAGGTGTTTTTTACTTCTTGCTCGCCAGGAGAAGCAATGTGAGCTCGTTTGAGAGCCTCCTGGGCCTCCTTCTGACTACTTTCCAACTTGCTACTGCATGTGTCGATTTGCAGCGGTTGATAACTACTGTTGTTTTCGTCCAACTCCAAATCAATCACATTGATAATTTCGGTAGATCCTTGATTGGTGATTCGACCCTCAGCCGCAAGCTGACTGTTAACCGGAGAAGGAGCTATCATCGTAGTAGGAGATGCTTGCCTTTGACGGGCGGTTACTGCTGCAATCAAATCTCGCAACTGAGCCTCGTTCGTAATATCGAAGTTCTTCGGGATGACAAGCATCACGTTTTCCTCTTTCTCCGATTTCAACTCGATTTCGTCGCTAAGAGAGGCGACAGGCGATTCTGGGAATTTGAAGGATCTGGGTGTTCGTGTTGATCTTGGAGAGGGTGATCTACCTACGAATGGTGGCCGCCCAACAGGCGAGATCGCCATACGGGTCCTAGGAGAAGCCACCCGGGATGAAGCTGCAAGCATTCGAGTTTCAGGGTCTTGAGGCACACGATGATTTGTTGCCGCATCGGCAGACCAGGCCGGTGGATCATCGTGAGTAGAAATGCGTCTACCGCTGAAAGATATAGGTCTTCCGGTGATTGAACTTATAAGATAATCAGGAACGTCCCGTGCAGCTATTCTAGCTGAGCTTGGCGCGGAATGCGGAAATCGACGTGGAGTATGCCGGGGTGACACAGGATCTGACAGCATGGTGCGAAGTTTGGATGAAAGGTCCTGGTAGTTTGAAGGGGATCCCTTGGCCCTAGGAGATGGAGACGAAGTTCTTCCGTTACGTGGTGACGGCATTGGTGATACAGATGATACAGATGGAACTGGCGTTTTGCTGGCAGCTGGTGTTCGTGGACTTTCTGGGCTAAACCTGTTGTTCGCGGCGTCGATATCAATTGATAATCTCTTCTTGGGTGTGGTCCCTGCATCAGCCTTCTTGGATTTGAGCATTTGCAAAGCAGTAGCTGTTGCTCCTCTCGTAAATACTTTACATTTGTCTGGTGTATGCGAGAATTCTGCTGGTGCAATTGCTTTTGCTGAAACTGATGCTTTTGTTGATGGAGTATCCTCTTTCGGTGAAGTGCCTGGCAGCATGGAGTCTGCAGGCAACACTGCAACTGAAGTAACGCTTTTGTCTTCATTTTGTGAAGAAGAATTTTCATTAGACTCCTCAAATGCTGCATTGGCCTCCTTAGTCTGAACCACACAGACCTCATCATCATTGCTGGAAACTCTCATTTTGGTCAACCCATATGCACTTTGGCTATCATTGGATTGTTGCACAGAATTGTCTTGGATTTCAGGATCAGATACCCCCCTTCTGTCCACAGGCAACACTGCAACTGAAGTAACACTTTTGTCTTCATTTTGCGAAAAAGAATTTTCATCAGACTCCTCCAATGCTGCATTGGCTTCCTTAATGTGAACCATGCAGACCTCATTGTCATTGCTAGAAACTCTCATTCTGGCCAACCCATATGCACTTTGGCTATCATTGGATTGTTGCACAGAATTGTCTTGGATTTCAGGATCAGATACCCCCCTTCTACTGTAAGGTTTTTTATTAATAGCCTCTTCAGCATAGTCATAGGCATCGTGAAGTCCCAGTCCAAGGTCGACAGGTCGACAGGGTATATCGGACATCATAGAGACAACCTGAATCAAAGGGCTTTGGTCCTCGTGCTTGCTTAAGATTTCTTTCGTCATCTCGCCAAAGTCTATCAATTGTTCTTTGGTCTGGGTACAAGCAGCTTGCATATCGTCAAGATGCTGTCGACCCTCATGATCCCAGACAGTTTTTAAGTCTTTGCATTGTTCAAACATGAAAGCATCTTGTTTCATTTCTTTTGTATTTGGTGGTTTGCTTGCATCAAACGTGCTTGAGGTGTCATCGCGATGCGAGTTATCATCGTACTTCTTTTGTTGTTTCTTATCACTAGCTTTCTCAGGCAAGGTTTCGTCTTCGGGCGACAATTGGCCTACAACACCGCAAAGCACGCAGATTTCGTTTTCGCCATTTTCGTCTGTAAGAAGAGGCATCACACATTTCGGACAAGACATATCAAGTAGAGTCCAACCCTGGAGCATGCGCTTTCCAATTTCTTTGCTGACCTTTTCCCTCTTTACCTCGAAGTCCTCATGAATCTGCTGAACCGACTTGGGGGCTAAGGAAGTAGTTTCTGCTTTGGGTTCGCGTCCGTCATTGTTTGGCGACAAAACGACAGGAGCATCGTAGTCGCCATCTTCAGAAGTAGCACTGAGAGATAAAGTTTCAACATAGACACCATCTACACCATTTCCACTTCCACCGCAGACCACGCATTCCTCAATCCTACCTTTCTTCAAAAGGGGTGACTTTTGACATTCTTTTCCAGAACAAGTTCGAGGAAGCATTTTCCACCCAGCAATTAGACGTCTTGTCATGACGGACTTCCCTTCTACACGGAGGAGTTCCCAACGCTCACGGAGTAATTGTGAATTGGAGCGACAGACCTCTCTTTCGTGGTAATCTTCAGCCTCCGATCGAACAATTGACTCTACCTCTGCTATAGTTTTAGCTTCGCCTTTGGCAATAATTTCAGCGAGAATGTAGTTTTGTTCCGTGTTCTCTTCTTTGACAGAAGCATTGACTTTAAAAATAGATGTCGTTTCTTTTTTGCCCTTTTCCTTCGCGGTTTCAGGGGCTTCCATAATTTCAACTTCATTAGCATTTGATTTAGCAACATTTGATTTAGCAACATCTGCGCATTTCATGTCAACACTCTTTTCCACCAATGAGGCAGCCTGACTCTGTTTTTCCTTTTGTCGCTTGGCTTCTCGATGAAGACGCTTTCGTTCTTCCTGAAGGGCTAGCACTGCAAGAGATTGCTCTTCGGCTGTCTTAAATTCGATTTCTTTTGCCATTCGCATACGCTCCATGGTCTCCAAACGCTTCGTTTCGTGGATAAGCTGGAGAAAATCGCTTCGGAGTGCCTCTGCCTTCTTTTCGTCTTGTTTTCGTTTCAAAACTGCTTCGCGACTTTGCTTACTGGGCATGCTCGTTTCACTTTTAGTATAGGTCATTGATTCCTCTTTTGCAGCTCTGGCTTCCGCCAAGACTGTTTTCTCCAAAGTAGCCAGATCTACACGACGATCCTCGGCTTCTTTAGCAGTACGTGGTGCCCTGGGTGCGACGATTAGACATAAATGACCGTCGTTGTTAAAAATATCTTTCTTCACACACTCACCAGGCGACATTTTTTCCTCCGCATGCTTCTCGGGCAATTGCTTTTCCCCTCCATGCAACTGTTCTTCGTTGTCTTTTACCATCTTGTGAAGAACGTTTTCGACCAGGCTATCCTCTACATCAACTGACGTTGTTTCGGTCTTAGCAACGTCTTCAATTTCTCCTTCTTCTATGGTACAAGTAATACTGCTAGAGTCAGTCATAGTAGGATTTTTCGATGGCTGTTCTTTCAATTTTTGCCGTTTCTTTAATTCCTTGTGCGCCTTTCGGGCTAACACAGGACAGACAACGCAAAGGACAATCGATTCGAACTCCATCTTGGGCATGCCGCACTGGTCGCATTGGCAATCTTTGAGCCTATACCCCTGAAGCATTTTATGTCCTAGCACTTTGGTAGCAATTTCGCGGCTGTTGCAAAGATTAGAATTGATTAGCAACGATAAAAGTAAGAATACATTGAAATAATGCATTATGCAGAAAACCCGACCATTGCGTTCATTTTGTCGTCGTAAGTAGGGAAAAAATTCTACAGCACATACCACAACAAGACTTACCGAGCTGTGTATTCTTTAAGAACATCGTCATCCAACGGATTTTTCTCTGTGACTGCAGCTGCTGCTAAACCATGAATTCCCACCTGTTTTTCACTGTAAACCACAGGAGTGCTCTTGTCCGCACTTGCAGTGGAACTCTGCATCACCTCAATGGACGAAGTACTAACACTAGTACTAAAAGTACCTCCCGCTTCGGTGGACTGCTTTTTCTTGAGTTCTTGCAGAATGGAAATAGTATCCTGTTCAATCTCATCAAGTGCAGCTTGAATCGCAAGTGCCGAATCATTGCTTGTAGTATTTGGCAGGTCATATGGGATAATGGTGTTGGTGTTGTCACTTTGTTGATCAACCTTGTGTTGCTGATCTTTGTTGTATTCACCTTCCAATTCGTCAGTATCATCCATACCATCATTTTCCACACTCTTGCTTCGCAACTCTTCCAGAGTGTTGGAATCTTCAATCGTATTCATCTCAGCAGTATCATCAGTAGTAGATTCTTTTATGCCATCTTTCTCGTCATTAGGGGAGCCTACTGTGATACTGTAGAAGACTTGTGATTCTTTCTCTTTACTTGTAATACTTGGCAGGATATCTTGGATAACAACACTGCTGCTTTCGCTTTGACAACCTTCCTTGTGTTGTCTCTCAGCAGTCTCCTTATCTGCAACTTCCACACTCTCGCTTTGCAACTCTTCTAAAGTATTGAAATCTTCAATGTTATCCATCTCATCGGTATCAGTGATATTGGACTCTTTCAGGTTGTCTGTTTTGTTGGAACCTTTCACTTCTTCGGGTTCCTTTTTCTGTTCCACTCCAGGCCCTTCCCCCTCTTCGATGTCGTTGAAGACATCATCACCACAGACCGCTGAATCATGACTAAGAATTCCCACATTGGGTTCACCTTGCAGATCTTGGGGCTCGTTTACAAAATTCCACAATGTACTGACAGTGTCCTGCTTATCCTCATCTTCGGGATGTTCCTGATCCTGTTCATCATCGACAAGTTCATACAAGTTATCGACATCTTCGATACGACCAGGCGGAGGATCTCTCTTGGACATGATTCTTTCCTTCAGATCCTCACACTCCTCTCTGGAATCTTCCGACCTCGAAAGAATGGAAGCATAATGGTCTTGCGATTCAAGTCGTGCATTGATTTCCATGCCTTCGCCTTGACTGGTCACCGCCGCAAGTTCCACTGATACTTCATAAAATCTATGATTGTTGTTGTAAATGTTCTTGTTGCTTTGATACGCTGATATGGTGGCGGGGTCCTTACGTTGGTTACTGGACGTGGACGAATGCACTGTTTTAGACGGACTTTTAGAGATCGAGGAAGGAGAGGCAGTAGCAGCGAGGTGATTCTTGTGAACCCCCAGAGGACTCATTGTACTATCCACATCAAGAATATCACTGTCGCTAAGCCCGTTCACGAGGGAAGCAATGGTTGAGTCGATGCTGAGATCAAAGTCGCCCGTCTCCATCTTGTGCCAGAGGAACGGGGTCGGGATGTCGCCGTTGGTATTGTTGCTGCCGCTGGTTGCTGGTAAGGCCTAACTATCTCTACTTCTTTAGTATTACTTTGATGGCACCGAGAGAGTAGCGACTTGTGTTGTAGGAGTAGATTTTAATGGCGATTTGATACGCACATACAATCTCGTTCAAAGTTTTGTAGGCGTAGACTACTGCATTAATACTGGTACTACTAGTAGTCTGTTGCGATTTTATTTGGCGGTGGTTACCCCCCAGTGGCGATCGCTGAGGAAAAATGTGAGCACAGAGATCGCTAAAGTTCCGGTTCTTTGTGCTTGCTTTTAAATTGCTAATTAAATCGAATTAGCAGTGTAATTAGAGAAACTTTTTTAGCGTTTTCTTATAACGAAGACAAGACCTTGAAATGAAATAACATTACCCCTATAAAAATAGGCAATAACAACATGATCGCTAATCGGTACTATGGATTTTACTCCAAGGATTTAAAGAGCGGCTCCAGTCGTTCCTTTTGATTAGACTAGCTACAGGTAATAATCAGTGCTGTAGTAAGAGTAGGTCTCTAGTAGTTGTCCTTCGTAGTATTTGTTCAAGACTGTGTGTGCACAAGACACCATAGCTAGTAGTGAGTGATTCTACTGTACGAATAAATACAGGTGTCTGTGCTGCACAGTAGAAATAGTTAGTAATCTCCTTCATCATCACCACCATCCTTGGTGTTGAAAAAGGTATAAGCTGCGACTTGATCTGAATCTTCCAGGTCATTATTTTGTTTCGCAACATTTGTTGCAATCAAACCTTTATCTCGCATTGTCTTTAATTCGCTAGAGGAAATAAAATTACCTTGATTATCCACCACTGTAATGCGGTGTCGCATATACCAGCTTAATTGTTCTTCTTCGACCTTGTGCTGTTCGGCCTGTTGTTTTTGTTCGACGTGGTCTACAATATCCCACAATACTTGCCACGATGTAGCATTCGCCACTCGCTGTCGCAATTCGTAGTTCTTGGTTCCTGTCGGTGCCTCCAGATCAGGATGTAGAAACCTGTGAACGTGTCCTTTGAGGCACTTGATACCACTGCCCTGGTGTCCCTCCTGGGGTGGATACTGTCGAGCTAATTGTAGATACTCTCGTGCTAGTCGAATGCGACCCAATCGTACGTCATCTCCCGCAAAAAGAGCAGGATATTCCAAAACGGCTTCCGATGACATGACACCATCGGCACCCGTCGCTTCAAAACAGGCACGGACGTCGGCCATGCTTCCAATGTTGCCATTGGCAAAAATAGGAATACGATGTCCGAATCGTTCGACCACCTTTTGAATGGCCGACCAATCCGCTGATCCGGTATGAACGTGCAATTGATGTCGATCTCGACCGTGAACGGTCAGTAAGTGAATACCCGCATCGACCAGCTTTTGATACAGCGCCATGGATTTGCTCAACTGATCATCGTCATCCGGTAGTAGTCGTACCTTGACCGTAACAGGAAGGGAAATGGTTTGTACCAAATGTCGAACGCACTTCAGAAGCAGTTCTTCCTGTTCCAACAAAAAGGCACCATAATTTCCTCGTTTCGCAATGCCCTGAGGACAACCACAATTCAGATCAATAGCATCAACGTAGGGTGCTACCATTTTGGCCGCCTGTTCCAGTACGAGGGGATCGTCTCCACAGAGCTGTGCAATGACCGGACGATCAATGGCACACCGGTGTCTGGGAACGAACTTGAGTCGGTACGCTTCACTTCGTGTGAGCAAACTGGCATGAATCATGGGAGTGTAGGTAACATTGGCACCGTACCGACGAGCCAAAATCCGAAAGGCATAATCGGATTGATCGACCATGGGTGCCACCACCAAAGCTCTGCTGCTGCCGTTACTGCTATTGCTGTTGCTGTTAATATTGCTGTTGCTCTCTTTTAATAGCTTTTTCATCCAATCCCGGTCGACCGGAAGAGGCAACGACGTAGTCGACGCATAAAGTGGTTGGGGTGGTAAAGATGTTGTAGTCTGCATCAGTTGTTGCGGTTGTTGGATTGTAATTTTCTTAATACTGGAGAAATCCCTTTTGGGAATTCTGCGTTCTGCTTCGAGTTCTTTGCGGTTTTGGATTTCGGCAGTTGGCGCCGATTTGTATTTGTTACTCGTCTTACTGATTTTTCGACCAGTGGTGGTGTCGTGGTTTTCTGAATCTTTGTGTTGTTGTTGTTGATGCTGTTTCCAAATGAATCCCAGTGTCGCCACAGCTGTCACCAGCACCGCAGCAGTCCATAATCCTTTCGACGATAAGGTGTTGGAAACCATCGGCTTTTCTCTTGACTACTGTACAGTAGCGTTGGCTCACCACCAGCTCGGCAAGAAAAAATAAGTATGACTAGGGTCTAGTCTAGTTTTTCTTCTTTCGTTTTTCGTTCTATATTTTCTTGGCTGTCATGAACGGTGCAGATGATGACGTCAGCATGGCAAGGCAAAACAGGAAACAATATGCGTCCAATTTCATTTTTTACCGCTAAAATCGTTTTACTAAAGTCGTAAGCTCCTTCAAAAACCACGACGAGGAAATATTCCTTCAACAACTAAGGCTACTGTACCAACCAAGGTCTCCTCGAAGCCAAGGCACTCGTAGGCATCAATCAATACAGTTAACAACCGACCTTTTTCGTTTGTTATCTATCTTATCCTTTGTTGTCGTAGTATATCACAGATTCATCCATAATTTCATCATGGCGTAAGTACTTAACTAGTAGTAGTCATTCAAGTAGGATACACTTCAAGGATACTCGAGTAGAGATTTTGCATCATCGACGTTGACAGTAGCAGAATTATCTCACCGTTGTTCTCACTTCACCTCACCTCTCCCCTCACCTGAAACTGTCACACAAAACACACACATATAGTGACGCAGAAGCTCCCGTAGGTACCGATGCTCCCACACAAATGATGGGCGGAGTCCGTCTCTTGGAAGGTGAAGAAGTATTTGGCGTGGCTCATCTCTTTGCATCCTTCAACGATACCTTTGTACACGTAACGGACCTGTCGGGACGTGAAACGCTCGTACGAGTAACGGGTGGAATGAAGGTCAAGGCCGATCGTGACGAATCGTCTCCCTATGCTGCCATGCTTGCCGCACAAGACGTTGCCGCCAAGTGCAAGGAATTGGGTCTTACCGCACTTCACATCAAGGTCCGAGGTACGGGCGGAAACAAATCCAAATCACCCGGTCCCGGAGCACAGTCGGCACTTCGTGCGTTGGCTCGAAATGGAATGAAAATTGGACGCATCGAAGACGTTACACCCATTCCTTCGGACAGTACTCGACGCAAGAGTGGACGACGTGGTCGACGTCTGTAAGCACACACAAATCACTGGGCTGTTCTGTTTCGTGGTGTTGGATTGTCTTTGGAATGTAGAAAAACAACAACAAAAATCCTTGCAATACACACAGTACAGCAACAAACCTCTGACAGTGCATAAACCTTTAAAAAAACGTCAACTACATTTCTACCATGAATGAAATCGTTATCTGTAGGTTTTTTGTTGTTTGCATATGACTGTAGAAACTCGTGTAGCTACCACTACTCATTGGCCGATGCAGACAGCGTGCGCATACTACTGTGACACTTGCAACTGGTGCAGTGCCGTCATCGTCTCAGTCAAAGAGTTGCCGGAGAACTTCTGTTTGTTTTTGATTTGAACAAATAATAATCCAACAAAACATCATTTTCGTCTTTGGAATGATTGGTAAACTTAGAACACTACTCGTACTACTAGTCTAGTACTTTTTCTTTCGTGTCTCGCCTCCAACCAGCACAACAAGTCAAATTCTAGCAAGCCAGTAGTAGTAGTAACCCGTCAAAATAGGAAGGAGAAAAAAGGACGTACTCTACACAACAAACAATGGCCACAAAAGGCAACCAATTTGTACCGTAGCTAAAACTCTAGCTAGTCTACTACTATTTTTTTCTAACAAACCCGATCCTCCAACTTCCACAACCCACCAATTGTAACTCAAACCCCGGGTGCGTGTCACCCAATTTAAATAGCAGATCCTATCCTCCTCCATGGAGGGTGTGGCCCGGTTGTGATCAACTCTGTCACCCTTTGGGGTGCCAATGGTTGCCTTCGGGTAACCTTGGCGCCCTGCGGGCGCCATAGTTGTGATCCCTGTAAAATTAGACATTCAATTTATTTATTTTAGCTAGTCTACCACTACTACCTGGTAGCTCTAGTAGTAGTACTCGAAGTAGTCGACAAAGACTGCTCTGCGTGCGAGTACTACGGAGAAAACTATCCCTAACTTTAAGAAGCTGTGGTGATAATAATAAAATTACTTTTTATTACCAGGGGTAGACTAGACTACTAGCTAGTCTAGACAACTGTAGACTACGTAGTACTCCGTAGTACTGCGTAGTACTACTAGTCTAGTCTACCTGATAAAGAAAAAACAAAGAAGGGTCATTATTTTTTATTTTTCGCGAAGTGTTTGGCTTTTCCCAGACAAGGAAGCTCCCAGACGAACCGAACACTTCAAATTGCCATGCAACTTTGCCAATAATAATGATCTCACTAAATAAACATAGTATACTACCTGTTTGAAATTTCCTTTGCCATCTGTCCGAGTAGGGGCAGAATTTATATAATGAATAATGAAGGAACAGTTTCATTTGCGATACGATTACATGGATCAAGCAGATGATGTTGAACTTTCCAAAGCTACCATGGCAGAAATATTAAAATCCGACCAAGAAAAACAAGCAATTTGTGCCTGTCATGATTTCGATCTTTGGGACCGATTGTTACAGCAACGCAACCAAAACAACAATAGTGATGACGAGACAGTCTTGATTCAACTTCACAGCATTACCTTGTTTCATACCAGTGTTTGTGTCATGGGACTACAAGCCGAATATCGCGTTCACACCACCACCACCACCACCACCACCACAACGAGAACTTCGACAACGACCGCGATATTGCACAAAGGAAAGATGCATTATTTTGGCAAGGGTGATTATATCTTTCCTTCTTGTTCATCCACCACCACCACCACCACCGATCTTGATATCGATAGTAAATCCATGATTCGTTTAAGGGTGACAAGAAAAGAATCCCTTATCAAAGTTCGTCCCGAACGAAACGGAGCCAAGGGCAAGGCTGTAACAGTTTCGTATTCAATGCCATTCCTAACTATGACCATCCCTTGAAAAATGTCAAACTCATAAATATTTATTATAATATTGTATAAGTGGACAAGTAAACAATTGGGCTAGCACTGCAAAAACTTTGCACAAAACGAGAGCACAAAGAGCATAATAAAATTCGTGCATCTCTACTAGGGTAACGATCCTTGCATTTTCACGCTACAGATAATTATGCCATTGCCATTATGATATTATGGTGATATGAAAAAATTGAAAATTAGTAAATACCCGTATCCTTCTACCGATGCACGGTGTGGTACACAACAGCGCCAAATTTTCTTGCTTTGCATATAGTAGGAGCAGGAGCATGAATCATACTGTCATACTAGCCTAGATAAGTGTGGTTTCTATAGGTTAGCGGTCAGGGTTTTCCAATTATTGTTGGACGCTATTAATATTTGCGATGTCGACTTTCTTCTAAAATACTACCCTGGTACCTGGTACTGGTACGGTAGTCTAGTACTAGTACTAGTAGTCTACTAGCTAGTACTGTAATACTGATAATAGATAATAGTACCAGCTACCAGCTACTACTAGACTACTAGTAATAATAAATATTGAGAGATGAGCGGAAACAACTCCATGGTCGAAAGAGCACAACAGTAGGGTCTAGTGTTTTACCAGGTAGGTACTCTACCACAGTATTCTGCAGATGCTACGAGCAGGCCTTCTTATTGGACACAATTCGGGATTGGCTATGTCAATTACCAGGTAAAGTACTAGTAATAGCTACTACTCTACCTGGTACCAGGTAGTAGAGTAGTTGTAGTAGTGGTGTGTATTAGTACCAGGTACCTGGTACAGTACGTACATATTAGCGAACATGAAGCATCTGATTGCCCGTTTATGTTCTGAAAAAGTGTCAAGCCAAGACGACACAATCATACCTGGTAGGTAACCTAGCTACTACCTGGTACCAGGTAGCCACCAGGTAGTACTAGTAGCTAGTAGTGAGTAGCGAAAAACAACAATCAATAAAAAGTACTGTGCATTCTTGTACTTTCACTGCAGTTAAGTCTACCTGGTACTTGAAGTCTCCTCCTCCAGCACCACTGGTACCTGGTACCAGGTACTCTTTGGTACCAGGTACCTGGTACCACTACCACTTACCAGGTATCACTGTGGTACAGTAGTGGCGGTCGTGTCTACTACCAGGTACCATACAGAAGTGGAGTCGCTGGAATTAGAATTTGGTCATCGAATGCTGTGTTACAACTACTAGCTAGTAGTAAGAAAACACTACTACTACTCTACGTAGTAGCTAAAATACTTACAACTCTAGCTAGCTACTCAGCAGAGCTACCGAATACTCTTGCATACAGCAACGATCCAATCTCAGTACTATTTTTCTCGGAATACTATAACTATTACCTAGGGTACTACGTACTTACTTTCTTCTTCAACCATAGAACAAGAGAGTCGAACAATACTACAAAGTATCAATCAAAATCCATCATGGTCGAGCACAAGAAGGACAGCAATGTTGTTGGTGGTTTTGTCAGCACAGAGGAGGTTTGTCGTCCCTCCCGTTTATCCGCTGCTCGGTCCATTTTTGAACAGAACATTGCCGAGAACTCCAAGATGGGATTCCATTCTTCCATTCTATTAAACACAGCAACAGCAAGAGCAGCAACGAACAGCGGCACCGTTCAACGAAAGGTTCAGCCCAAGGCATGTCGAACACCATCTGTGCCAAAAGTTTTTCCAAAACTAAATAATAACAATAATGCAACCATGAACGCGACAACGAAGGACAAGGAGTCTTCTTTTTCGATGCCGGTAAAACCGCTACGACGACACACCATCATATCACCATCTCAACAACCAAGTACTACTGCTACTGCTACTGCTACTGCTACGGTAACAACGGCTACTGCCAAAACTTTAGAAAACCGAGCATCTCTGCCACCGTCGTTGTTGTTACACCACGACGACGACGGCGACGAAAAAGAACACGAGGACAATAATAATAACATCGAAGTGACATCCACAACCGAAGCAGAAACAGATCCAACATTTATTAGTAATAATAATAGCAATCGCAGCAGCAATCGCAGTAGCAATAGCAATCGCAATGGCAATCATCATTGTCAGCAGCAGCAACAACAACAACAGCAACAACAACAACAGATGCTATTACTTGTGCGAAGTAACAGGAGCAGCAGCAATAATCCACAAGAAGGAGAAGTGAATGCCAGTGCAGAAAGAAATCATTATTCAGAGCAAGCAGACGACGACGACGATGATGATTATGATGATGATAACGATGTGAATGATCAAGAAGGACAAGGAGTGTACACAGCAGGAGCAGCAGCAGCAAAAGAAGAAGAAGAAGAGCCAATCATAAGATTGTCAGCAACTTGTATTTCCCAATCCAAAACAGAGCAATCAAAACGGACAGCAGCACCAACGGCGAATCATCATTTATCACTACCTTCTATTCCACAACGAAAATTGTCAATACACAAAACACCACCATCACAACAACAACAACAACAAGACGAACCAACAATAATACCACCGTCATGTTGCGGTACTGATGGTGCTGTAGAGACAGACAAAGTTCCTTCTTCACAGAAACAACGAGACGTTATTATTAGAAGTAATGATGCAAAAGAAGCAGCACGGACCATCCAGCGAGTGACACGTCAACATTCCATCAACAAAAAGAACGAATTAGTAGGTCTAGATTTGCGACGACGACGACGACAATGCGAAATTCATGCACTCGAATTACAAAAAATGCAACTAAAACGTGAAAACGAAATTGCGCGATTGGAAAAGATTAAACATGGACGTCACATTGAATCCATTCGTAGTTCTCTCATTCGATTTGAACAGACGGTGGAAAGGAACAGAGCCTACGGTTTTGAAACGGCCCGAATAGTAGCAGAAGGACCACTCCCACGACGACGAGAACGACGATTAGCTGTAAATGTTGTCGTTGGTAACGATGACAATAATGACGACGACAATAACAACTGTTATGTTGATGGATACGAGAATGAAAAGATATTGACGAATGATGATTATGATTATGATGATGATGGATCTCTCAAAGTGGAACACTTGCAAGTTTTGCAGGATCAGGGAAAACAGCAACGAAAGAAAAAGAACACCACTAATAATAATGAACGTGTTCAGTCCATTGAGAGGAGACCAAAACGAATGCCCACACAAGAATCGGGGGATTCTACGCTCTTGACACCCATCCAAGATCGACGGGTAATAGAAATTGATAGTGACAATGAGCAACAAGAGTATATTCATAGTCACGGTAATCCACCTATTCCTGTGGTCATTCGTGTTCATCCGGAGAAAGAAGAAGAAAACTATATGCAAGATTCACAAATTACGCTTCCCGCGATTTTTGGTACCAGTAGTATGGATAGCGATAAATCGAATCAAGATCAAGAAACAACAACACCGGCATCTGCGGCGGCGGCGGCATCATCTTCTTCGCGATGGGAATCGCAACCCAGGAGTAAATCACCAATTAGGACAAGATGCAACGATGATTATGATAGTGTTCCTCGCATAAATTTTGTACGTCCCGTGCCCGCCATTTTGAAGGAAGACAATGAAGGATCTCGTTGGGCGGTACATCCTCGAGTTGTGTACGGTCCTGCCAAAACGGAAAAAGCGGTCAATCCTGATCGTTACAGTAATTCAATGTCGGACGAAAGCAAGAATCGATGGGCTGCTACTACGCCAACACGAAAGAAAAAAATGTTTCCCAAAAATGTTTCCCGATGGGCAGCACAACCAAAGCAACAACAGCAACAACAGCAACAACAACAGCAGGAGAAAACGACGACGACGGCTGTTGGTACATCGAAAGCGGAAGCGGCAGCAGCAGCAGCAACTGCGAATGATTCCGCTAGAATGGCATCCATGCCACACCGACAAAAGACTCGCGACGAATACGAGATTCCCGTCCGGACAAGAAGGCGTGCCAATGGTGCTCCAGCGCCACGATTGCCACAGAGGAAACGAACTTCGGAAGGCGATGACTTTCCTTTGGAACGAAATCCTCGACGTGCACGTCGAAGACAACAACCACTACCAGTACAATCACAACAACAACAGCAACAACAACAACCTTCTCGTCGTCATCACCGTCGTCGTAGCATTAGTGGCGAAAGTTTTGGACCGTCCGAATTGGCTGTTACGGCATCCATGCCCGTGATGGATCGATCAGCAACTGCAGATGGAATCGATGTATTGGATAGCAATATGAGCAAAGATGATTCCATTATCTTCAACACTAGTCAATCAACATTGAATGGCGTTCCTCGTTCTAGAAAGACCATGGCAACTCGAACCAAAAGCTTGGGTGAGGTCAAACGACTTGTAGCAGCAGTTCGGATCCAATGTCAAATTAGAAGGTACCTGTCAAAGCAGCATTACCGAATAGCGCTTCAGGAGCGTCGGAAGGAGGAGCTAGCCAAGGAAACAGCCAAGGAAATCAACGACATTCAAGAATCTTTGGAGGTGAACAAACAGTCTATTCGGGAAAAAATGCTGCAAGAAGTTAGCTTGGGCCTCAACGATGACACTTTGGACAACGTTGACGGGTCAAACGATGCTGCTGCTGCATTAAGAAAGGAGATTGCAGACCTTGAAGCAGTCAACCAAAAAATGAAGCGTCAGTGTGATCGCATGAAAGCTAGCAATGCTCGCATGGAAAGCGGTAGCAAGACTCGTACCAGTGCTACTCGTGAAGTTGCGGCACGTTTAGAAAAATTGCAGCAAATCCAAAACAAGCTAAATCGGGTGTACCAAGAATTCCAAAATGAACACGACGTGGTTCAAAAGGAACTAGACGAGACAAATATCGGCTTGGCGGAAGAACTTACGCTTCAAAAGAGAAGCAAAGCATGCATAGGACAGATTGTTGATCTGATGAAAAGTGAAAGCACGGACTCGGGGTTGATCAAGGAAATACAAGACTTGGCCAACGTCTACTAAAAATAATAATTTAGAATCTATTGGTAGAGCCAAATAATTAATTTAAGCCGTATTCAACGATTGTACTGTCAGACCGTGAGCTGGAAACAAAAAGAAAGCGCACCAGAAGTAGAAAATAATATAATGTTCTTGAAACAAAAACAAAAAAGTTTTGTCTGCTTCAGGAGTGGACGGTCTGTTAGGCCGTTTGGGATATCTCGTACTGAGTCGATGGCAAGGCAGACAGATAAAGTAGTAGCCTAAATACTACAACTACTACTACTGTGATAGTAGCTACTGTAGATACTCGATTGGACTCCGCAATATCTCAGCTTAGTACATCTACTACTAGTGAAAAGGATAGAAAGGAGTCCCATTCGGTACTCCAAACATCTCATTGTTTTTTTAATGTACCAGTAGTCTAGTCGCTCCTTTGATGTAGTACTACAGTAGCTTACCTGGTAAGAAGTCTAGTATGGTACTCGAATACATGATGAAGCTCAGAATATCTTTTTATGTGCACCACATAATAAGGCCTACTAACATACGTGTTCCTTCTTTCGCATGAATCAAAAATGTTGGCCACACCGGATCTTCCTGCTACCAGGTACCTGGTACTGTACCTGATGAATCTCCTGTATTCGAATTCACATTATTTTGGAGGACCGGTTGTGGTAATTTAGGACTACAATCATATTATAGTTTTGAGAGATACCAAACATGAATTTCGGTCGAACTTTCCTCCACCTGCTGCTACTACTCAGCTTGGTGCAGCTACCCCTGGGCAGCCAAGCCGAAGATGCGCTTGCCGATCCTCAAAGTCTGGCCGAAATTTGGTTCGACGAATATCCTGATTTGGAAACGATTTCCAATGATCGGCAACAGCAGTTATTGGCATTGGTAGAGTTTTATTTTGCTACCAATGGTCCAACCGAATGGAACAATACGACCAATTGGCTCTCTTATTCCGTTCACGAATGCTTGTGGTACAACCAGGCGGGAGACAGGTCTTGCAATGCCAATCAAAATGTAATCGAGTTGATTTTACAAGATAATGGTTTGAGTGGTTCCATTCCACAGTCTATCGACAACCTAGATAACTTGACAAGGCTGAATTTGGCTCAAAATAATCTGCAAGATAGAATACCTAACAGTATTGCCAATTTGGATAAGTTGCGACTGCTCGATTTATCTGCAAATTCGAACATGAATGGGACTATTCCAGTGGACGTCTATACTATGCCATCGCTCCGAACGCTGCGTTTGAGAACAAGCCAATTCAGTGGAACTCTACCGACGGAGATTGGATTGTCACCTAACCTACGAAGTATTGAAATCAGGGACTGCCTCCTGGTAGGTACTCTTCCAACGGAATTCGGCACCATGACTGCGCTAGAAGAACTTCGGCTGGCAGAAAATGACTTGATGGGAGAGATTCCTTCCGAAATGTTGTCGTTAGACAAGTTGCAGGTTCTGAACTTTGAAGACAACAAACTAACTGGACTCGCCTTTCCAGAAAATGTAGAAGACCTGCCCAATTTGCGTGCGTTCAATGTTCGACGAAATGAAATCATTGGGACTCTTCCAACCTTTCTTTGGCAAATGACAAATTTGGAAACATTTTCTATAGGTGGTAATCCGCTCCTTTCAGGTACCATTCCGACTGGTGACTTGGAATTGTTGGTCAATCTCACCTTGCTTCACATTCGAAACACTGACTTGATGGGCACACTTCCAGGTAGTGTTTGTTCCATTGATGAGCTTTTTTTCGATTGTGGTCTAGTTTGTGGGTGTGATTGTCTTTGTGGATTCCAAATGGGCACGCCACGACCTACTACTACTACTACTAGCAGTAGTGGTACATCAGCACCAACTCCCGAACCGTCTGCTGAAGGAATCATCACTGAGATTCCCACCCCATTTAGGCCCGCCCCATTTCCGACACTTGAAACTCAATTGAAACCTAACCCTCCAGCTCCCACTATTCCGGCACCAACGCCTCCTCCTCCACCTTCTACATTGAGTCCCACCAGCAGAAAACTGACAATGGGAAGTAGCTTTCCACTAAATCGGTGCGAGGGTGACTGTGATTCCGATCGAGACTGTCAGTCGGGGTTGATTTGTTTTCAACGAGACCAGAGAAATGCTGTCCCTGGTTGCCTTGATGGTGAAAACGAAAATAGTTTTACCGACTTTTGTATCCCCGTTGATGCTACGCTTGCTCCAACGTGGGAGGACGATGACGCTACGCTTGCTCCAACGTGGACTTATCAGTGGGATGATAACTATGCTGACGACAACGATAACTCTGATGGCTACGGCTCTTCCTCCTCGACTGATGATGGCTACGGTGATGATCATTGGTGGGCGGACGACAACAGCGACGATGATGAACCAGGTATCGTTGAGTCAGCTACCAGCTATATGTGTGATTTTACTGGGTTCCTATTTTGTTAAACTTTTACAAGAGCCGTGACTGGCTGTTGAGTCGCCTTGCTTGATTTTCTCCAATAAATAGTAACAAAACATATTATCTTCACCTCTCTACTGATGTAACATAAAATATTTCTTTCCTCGATTCCAACCGCATTTGCCCTCCTTTAGTGAACCATACCACGTAGTCCCTGACTGCTGCCTTCGGTTTGCTCCTGCGTCCACAATTCTCTCTTGGTGCTCGCCTTGCTAGTGCAAACTTTTACGGTAGCTGCTACATGGATCGGATCTCCCTGCAATGATTGAATGTTCAATGGAATTTTGTGAACTTGCTCGCCCTTTTTGAACGTCGGCGACGTTTGGCCTGATGGTTCAAAGTCTTCAAATTTGATCGATTCCTTTCCTTGGGCATCTGTTGGAAGTCTCTTTCTGCCATAGTGGAAATGCACAGCTTTCAAATAGTAATCACCAGTCAGTTGAACCAACGCAACGCCTGTAGCGTTGCTGTACATTGTCGACACGGTACCAACGGAAGTAAGACCCGATGGATCGCACGTAGCGCTGTCCATCAGGTAGAGGGGAAAGGTAAGCCGATTGTTGCTGGGCAAGATTGCTTTGCTTGTCCAGCCCGGTACACCAGGAAACCCGAGATCAGGAAAGCAAAATTCTTTCGTACCAGGATAAGCATACGCGGTCGTGCACTCTTCTGCCTCCTCTTCAGGCATGGCTGTAGGAGCTTCAGTAACAGGTGCCGCAGTCGAACATGAACAGGCTGTGGAAACCTGCACAAGATCCCACCAACTAGTACTGGCAACCGACGTTGCTAAAGGATCATCCGTGGCAAAAGCATATGTGGTCGTCAAGTCCAGTGCTTTTACTACGGTTGCATGAAATACAGCACTGTAAGCAAAGATGCGAGTAGGATCCTTCGTCGTCCAACAATTGATTTGTAGATTTACGAGAGGAATATCGTACGTCCACTTGGCAGGTCTCGTATTTTCATAAGTACTGTACGGGAACTTTACAACTTCTGGCATTAAAGCAGTCGTCATAGGTAAAGCTGTAAGATCATTTCCAACCCAAATATGGGCATTCTGTAATCCATAACCAATCATGAGACTGTAGGTGACCCGCAGTTTGTGTTCAACGCTCTTGATGACACAAACAAGACCCACAGGGTCTCCCTCATCATTGATCAGAGGGAAGCAAGTATCGGCACAATGATCCTGGACGGTTGGAGCCGTCGTCGTTTTTGGAACAATGGCAACAGGGGCTTGGGTGACGGGAGCAATGGTTACCGGAGCCATTGTCACTGGTGCTTGGGACACTGGTGCTTGGGACACTGGTGCTTGGGACACTGGTGCTTGGCTCGCAGGGGCATTCGTGGCTGGGGTCATTGTTGCCGGGGCTTGCGTCGCTGGGGACATGGTGACGGGAGAATCCGACGTCACCGTCTTAGATGCGGTATTGTTGCCCTGTTTATAAATGTTATCCTGGCCTGCTTGATTGGCCAAAGTAAGATTGTTTTGATCAGAAATGAGTGCTTCTCCATCTGCAGGAATGCTGTCGGACGCAACAAGAGACACAAGAGCTGCCAATAACAGATAAAACAACTTCTGTTTCATCCCACGCCGGGACGATGATTGAATTTGAGAAGTCATACTTTTTCAACAGTGCTCTCCTTGATGATCAATACAGGCCACTGCTATGCCTATCAAAGCTTCTGCTTCAATTGCAATGGATGGAATATCCCTTTGCTTCATCAACAGGCGCTGTTATCATTATTCATCATTATTATTTGTTTGCAACCAGCAAAAGATATTGTGAGCATCGAAAGCATCTGGTATAAGCCACATACACGACTCAGTGTCCTAGAACTGTGGCGTTAGGGACCTGATAGTGAGAAGGATTTCCTTTGAACCTGTGTTGGCCGAGCGAACGCTACCGCGTTCTCTCGACTATGCCAGCTCTCTAGGGCTACGTTCGGCTAGGTAGGGTGGTTTGGAGAAACTCGGCAATTTACTAGGGCCGACCTTTTCTCCGTTCCGAGGCGCCCGGGTGAGAGGGCAGACCGCTAGGGTTGCTCTCACACTCGGGTAGCCAATCGGGCGGGAGGGCGCGGTTAAGAAACTATTTTAGGTATATAAAGTTGCTTTCGTATTCGACGAAAAGGCAAATTTATGATGAAATTTTCTGCTCTTTTCGGTCTCTTCAATTGCTGGATCCAGGTCTAGGCCCTTCCTTGTTT
>Ga0210036_1001269_pt1 | contig 28539 bp, 17 predicted proteins | sample CryGeymeta201515_FD_185469 | JGI IMG/M metagenome (GOLD analysis project Ga0210036, IMG submission 185469) | Groundwater microbial communities from Crystal Geyser aquifers in Utah, USA - Crystal Geyser metaG 2015-15 (SPAdes) (version 2) | ecosystem: Environmental > Aquatic > Deep subsurface >...
CAAGTGATGTAAGCCGCTTACGCAGTGGCGTTTTTGGTTTGCTTGCCCGCTACACCAACAGCCCAGAAGTGAGCGCCACCAGTTTGCAGCTTACTCAGGCTTTCTTAGCCGATCCAAACAGTGTGCCGCGCTCCATCGCTGCGCCAGCCATGCGTAATGTGGTGAGATTGGGTGATGCCACATGGTTTGATAAATTTAAGAACGCTTATCAACAAACTAACGATGCTAATGTGCAAGGTGTGATTGGCCGCGCGATGATTTTTCCGCAAGCTGAAAACGTGCAGAAAGTCTTAGATTTTGCCATGACAGACAATGTCACCCCAGCCAATGTCATTGGTTTTATTGCACGCGCTGCTAGCGGTCAAGACGACAAGACTGAACTGTATAAGTGGCTGGAAACACATTTTGCTGCCTTGGTCAAAAAAATGCCTGAATACCACGTGGCTCGGTTACCTGAGTATGCATCTAGTTCATGTAATGCCAAAGATATCGAAATGAGCGCAGCCTTCTATCAAACTCGCAAAGTTGAGCATGCTGGAATGGAGCGCAGTGTTGACATTGAGCAGGAAGAATCCAAACAATGTTTGACCTTAAAAATGGCCAACCAACAGAGTTTTAACGCTTACTTAGAAAAAGTGAACGCTGGTGCTTAATTAGAGTACAACATCATTACATTAAAAATAGGCCACCAGTGGCCTATTTTTTTAGCTGTATTTTATGCAAAAGAGACATTCACTATGTTGTTTGGAATTCGTGGTATTTTCCTGTAAGAATGTCATCATCAAATTTTTTCCGATGAATTCATAGGGCAACCTTACTTGCAGTTTCGCCAAGACATAAATGGACTCCGCGCAATTGCGGTGATCACCGTAGTATTGTTTCACTTCAACGCTACTTGGTTACCCGGTGGTTTTGTGGGTGTCGACATTTTTTTTGTCATCTCAGGGTATTTGATGACAGCCATAATTATGCGTGGCTTAGCCAACCAACAATTTTCGTTTCTACGCTTTTACCTGTCGCGAGGCAATCGTCTCATCCCTGCCCTTGCGGCTTTGTGTTTATGTTTATTAATCTTCGGTTTTGTTTATTTACTGCCAAAGGATTACAAGTTGTTGAGTAAACATGTCATCAGCAGCTTGACGTTTTTGTCGAATTTTAGCTATTGGGCCGAAGCAGGCTATTTTGATACTGCCGCACGTGAAAAGTGGTTATTGCATACTTGGTCATTGTCGGTCGAATGGCAGTTCTATCTCTTATATCCCTTAATTTTGGTTTTTTTACATCGTTATTTAACACCACAAACTTGCAAATATTGGCTAGGTTTTCTGACCTTTGTTGCATTTATGTATTGTGCATGGAGCGCTGCCATTTGGCCGGATGCCGCTTACTACTTGCTAGCGACACGTATGTGGGAATTGTTAATGGGAGCAATGGCCTTTGTTTTCCCGTTGCGAATAGCAGCGCCTTATCAACGAGGGCTGACTTGGCTTGGTTTAGTGTTAATTTTGATCTCAAGTTTGCTGATGTCAAAAGCGACTGTGTGGCCTGGTTATATGGCAATGCTGCCGGTTTTTGCCGCTTTTTTAGTGATTCAAGGTCAAGACCAACAAAATCCTATTACTCATCATAAGGTCGCGCAAAAACTGGGGCTGTGGTCGTATTCTATCTACCTTTGGCATTGGCCAATCATGGTTATGCTCTATTACATTGACCCCAATCCAGGGTGGTTATATGCAGGTATCGCCGCGTCCATTTTTATGGGCTATTTGAGTTATCGTTTTGTCGAAAAGGCGCCACTTAGCACTGACGGTCCGACGCTACTCAGTCTCGTGCACAACAAGGCGCTGCAACTACTTATTGCAGTTGGCATGCTCGCCAGTGTCATCTACTTACAGCAGGGCCGGTTGGGCCTAAATAAATCAGACTACACTGCGGTGAGTGAACTCGCTGTGCCAAGCCCACTGCGCAATAAATGCCACACCGGAGGCGGTAAGACCTATAAACCTGTAGCTGAAGCTTGCACCTATTTTGTTGATGTTGATGCTGATGCCAATAACGTGACGTGGGCCGTGGTGGGCGATAGCCATGTGGTGGAGCTTGCGTATGCGCTAGCCGATTATTTAAAACCCTCAGGGCAAAGTCTCAAGCATTTTAGTTTTACACGCTGTGTGCCAGCTTATTTACTTAATGACGATTTTACTAAATGTGCCAAGTGGGCAAATGAAGTGATGAGCAGCGTGTTGGCCGACCCTACCATTAAGACGGTGGTGATCAATTACCGGTATTCTGCAACCTTATTTGGTGACAACGATGAAATGTATCCAGCACTACCAAAGATCAATCCGGACGAAGAAGGCAAACGTGTGGCGATACTCAATGCTTTGGATAATATGATTTTTGCACTGGCCGCTGCGGATAAACAGGTCATTGTATTACGTCCGGTGCCTGAAATTGCCAGAAGTGTTTCGTTTTTATTAGCCAGAGCCAAGTTGGGCGGTCATGCAGCACAGAATATTGTCAGCGTAAGCCGCGATTATTACACCCAGCGCAATGCGCGCATCAATGCACACTTTGACCATGCAAAGTACCCAGATAACGTCAGTATTGTTGACCCTAGCCAAGATTATTGTGACTTAACACGTTGTTGGGCCGTGAAAAATGGTATACCCCTGTATTTCGATGAAGACCACCCATCCATTGCTGGCGCAGCGTTGCTGGTGCCACGTATCATGGCTGCTCATAGGTCTAGCGATTAGTGCGATTTTAGCGATATAGGCACATATTTTCCTGCTTCACCAAGCCAGGCATCTTTTATGCGCGGCCACCACTTCCCATTTGCAATCAACGCTGAAAATGCTTGCTTTGTTTATTGCATATTTTTTGTCTGATCTAATTTTTTAACCTTGGCGTAACAATTCCGATTTTGCAGTCCATCACGCTAAACTCAATTAAAAGGTATGATTAAATGAAAAAACTGACAAAGTTGTTTGCCATTGGTCTACTACCTCTGGCGCTTATTGCTTGTAACGGATCTGATGATCCCGATCCCGTTGTTGAAGTGCCAGACCTAGGTATGTCAAACCTAAGGGTTGTGCACGCCGTGTACGATGCTCCTACAGTGGACATTTATGCCGGTGATAGTGTGCTTGCCGGTTTGGAAAATGTTGATTACCAGGTAGCGTCGAGTTGGCTACCCTTAGAAAGTGGTACTTATGCAGTGCGTGTTGAGGCCAACGTGCCCGGTGATGATGTAGACGTCATCAGCGCCAGCCTTACTCTAGAAGACGATACCTATTACGATGTGTTGGCCATTGGTTCGGCAGCCGAGGGAAATATTGAACCGCTGGTGATTAGCAACATGGCAACTGCCGTAACAGCTGGTAACGTTAGGGTACAAGTTGTCCATGCCGCCGTCACCGCACCAACCGTCGATATTTATGTTACCGCCCCCGGCGCAGATATTGAATCAGAGCAACCTTTAGCCACCGCCGCCTACAAAGATTTTACCGGTCAAGTTGAAGTTGCTGCTGGCGATTATCAAATCAGAATTACACCAGCTGGCACAAAAACCGTGGTATTTGACTCTGGTACCTTGAGCTTGGCCGCTGGCTTAGATCTATTGGTGGCTGCAACCCCCAATACCGGTACAGGCAGTTCACCCGTTACCTTGTTTGTCTCAGATGGCACCTACTTTTTTAATATCTGGGATACAGGTTCAAAAGCAGAAGTGCGCGTGGTGCATGCGGTACCTGATGCCCCAGCCGTTGACGTGATTGCAAACAATGCTTTAACGTTGTTTGATGGCGTGGCCTTCCCCGACATTACTGCTTATCAAGCGGTAGATGCTGGCACTTACTTAATTGATGTTGCTGTTGACGCCGACAATTCCATTGTTGCTATCGATGATGCGTCAATTACCTTAGAAAGTGGAAAATTTTACACTGCGTTCGCCAATAGTGAACTAGCTAGCATCGGCTTAGATCTCGTCACTGATGTACCTCGCCCAGTGGCGACCGCCGCAAAAGTGAGGATCTTCCACGCCTCTCCCAGCGCAGGTGATGTAGATATTTACGTAACAAGCGACGGTGATATCAGCGCTGCCTCACCAGCATTCTCTGCTGTGCCTTTTACCACGCCAATGTTAAGCGAAACGGGGTATGTTGAGTTGGCGGCCGGCGACTATGTGGTCACCGTAACAGGCGCAGGAAGTAAAGATGCGGCCATCGAAACCGGTGTTTTAAGTCTAGAAGCCAATCATATTTACACGGCCATTGCTATTGACGGTGACAGTGGCCCTACTTTGCTCACTGCCGATGGTTTGGCTCCAGCATTTACCGCCACAACAACTTTCAACGTAAGTCTGACAGGTGCACAAGAAGTGCCAAGTGTGATGACAGCATCCAGTGCAACCGCCACGGTTGAAATTGACGAAAGTTTACCTGCGTTTAAAGTAACCTTGGATGCCACCAATGTGGCTGGTGCCACAGCAGCCCATGTGCACGCTGGCCAAATCGGTGTAAACGGCGGTGTTGCTTATCCGTTAGTGAACGGTGGAGATGGCACATTTAGCCTAATGGCCACTGATCTGACCCAAGGCACTTTGCATGCCTTATTAAGTGGTAATTGGTATCTCAATGTGCATACCCCCACCAATCCAGGTGGTGAAGTACGCGGTCAAATTGTGGCAAATACCACGGCCGTCGTGACCTTTGGGTTGAGTGGCGCTCAACAAATTCCCCGTATCGACACTGACGCCATGGGTTACGGTTACGCCTTATTTGACACCTTGAACAACGGCGTAACCTTGCGTGTTGTGACCAGCGGCGTAGCTGACGCGACCATGGCGCATATCCATACCGGGTATGCAGGCACAAATGGCGGCGTATTGGTGGCCTTGATGCAAGACGCTGACGACATGAACGTGTGGACGAGTGACGGTGAAATCGTGTTAGACAATGCCACAGCGAGCTTACTGCTGGCAGGTGGTCACTATGTCAATGTGCATACCCCTGCCAATCCGGGTGGAGAAATACGTGGGCAAATTACCGCGTCTAACATTGAGGTTTATGGTGTACAAGCCACGGGTGACCAAGAAGTGCCCGCGGTAACAACCACGGCTTCGGCAACAGGCGCCATTACCTTAAACACCAGCACTATGGAAATCTACGGTACGATGAACATGTTTGATATTACCCCCAGCATGGGGCATATCCATGTAGGCGAAGTGGGGGTCAACGGCGCTGTTGCAGTACCATTTGTTGATGCTGGGGCGGGTGTTTGGACACTAAATGCAACTTTAGATGCTGCCTCGATGGCGCTGATGCAAGCCGGAGGTTTATACACTAACTTCCACACGCCAGCCAATCCCGGCGGCGAAATTCGTGGGCAAATAACCTTAGGTTTCTAGCCATTACCAGCTAGTTTTCGATTTAAAAATAGAGCGAGGTTTACCTCGCTTTATTTTTATCTGTTTGAATACATTGGTTTTTATTCGTTATCGAGGATTACTAGGTATTATTTGAAATACCTAAGTATTACCCTGTAGATTTTTTAATCACTTCCTTTGCGCTTTAATAGGGTCATCGAAACGCGGCACACATCACGCAGCGTTTTACCCCTAACCATTTAATTTGAATTTGAGGAATTGACCATGTTGAAAATCGTTAAAACTTCTATCGCTTTAGCCGCCGCTTCTTTCATTGTTGCTGGTAACGCTCACGCCGATATTAACGAAGCACTCCAAAACATCTGCACTATCGTTAAAGCTGACGATAAAGGCGAATTACGTAAAAAAATGAAAATGGTGCAATCTGACTACCGTTTACAATTACAAGATTATTACTCAGGTATCTCTTGTGGTGGTCAAAGCTTAATCCGTACCGCGATGCTGAACAACGCTGTGGAAACCGGCACCATGATGGTTAAGAAAATGCCAAAAGGTGATTTGAATGCACCAGAGCAAGATGGCAAAACCATTGCCGCTTGGGCAGCAGAAAATGGCTTAGACAGCTCACCCATTGTTGCTGCCTTAAACGAACGCATCTAACCGTTCAACATGGTAGGTAGGTTGGCTGTTTGCAACCTACCCTAAGAAACGGCCGCGCTTGCGGCCGTTTTTTTATTTGTGCTTATATTCTTTTTTTTGCCACTACACAGTAAATCGTTTTCATTTTTTTATCTCAAAGTTGATACCTGCATTAATTTGAGGTAGTTTAGTTTTTATACATTCAGTCGTTTCTAGTCTTCTAAGTTATTGATGTATATAAATTTTACCTGAATTTGAGGGTGCTTTGATAAAAACATGAGTAATAAATTGGTGATCAACAATGCCGCTGTATTGGTGCATTTATATGCTGAAGTAGACGGTTTAGATTTAATGCAAGTGCATAACTCCCCCGGTTTTGTTGACCATATCAGAACGTTGGGCTGCGTTATTTACGATTATTCAGGTGCAACGCAGGTAACATTGAGCCAGACGGAAATTGAGTCATTTGCTAAATTAGCGTTTTTTGAATCGCGGATTAAGGAAAATGTCACGCTAATGATTATTCCTCAAGACCCCAACAACAAAGCACGCGTCCAGCAGTATATGCAAGCGGTCAGCCCTTCAGGTTGGAGCATATTGGTGTTTGATACACTCAAACAAGCGTTAGCGTCCTTGCCAACGCGGGCTTAAGCAAACACATCAAGCCGTTTATTGCCGCATGCCTTTGCCTGTTGCTGCCCAATAGATACCACCATAGATATGCTCAATTAACACCTTGTTACTGTACGAGGCTCCCATATGTCCCAAGGCAGTATAAAAAGAGCGTCCGCCATCGTAATACTGATACCAAGCTATGGGATGAAACTTACCCATACCTTGACCCTTGACACGGCCCCAGTCGGCTTTTGGATCATAGGTGGTTTCGTCTACGGCCAATAAATAATGCAGATTAGGACTGAGTTCCTCGCCAAATTCATACCATTCTTCAGTCCATAAGCTGGTCTTGGGCATATATTCGAGACCCGGAAATGTATCGTCGAGCACGTTTAAGCGGGCCGTTTGAATTTGTGGGTGAATGGCGAAGTGGCGCCCCACTAACTTACCATACCAAGGCCAATCATACTCCGTATCACTGGCGCTATGGATGCCGACAAATCCTTTACCTGCTTGGATAAATGCTTGTAAAGCAGCTTGTTGTGCTTCATTTAATACATCCCCAGTGGTTTGTAAAAATATGACCACATCGAATTTTGCTAAGTTGTCAGTATTGATTAAGGTTGCATCCTCTTGCCAGTCCAAGCTGAAGTGATGATTTTCGGCCATCTGTTCGAGAGCCGTCACCCCGGCGTTAATGGACTTATGATGCCATCCCACTGTTTTACTAAAAACCAGCACATTGAACTGTTCAGCCAAGCAGACTTGACTGAACAAAATAGCGCTGATTCCACTGATTACGATCTGTTTAAGTGTCATCTGTATTCCTCATAGTGTGTGGTCTCTTACCAGTTAAACATCGACCCATCTTCTAGCCTGTTAATGGGTAAATAAGCACGTTGATAGGGATATTTTGCCGCTAAGGCTTCATTGATGTCTGTACCGTGCCCGGGTTTATCGCCAATCATCAAATAACCATGGGCAAAATGATAATCATGGGGAAACACTTCATTGGTTTGCTCGGTATGCGGCATGTATTCCTGAATACCAAAATTGCTTACCCAAGTATCAAAATGTAAAGCACAGCCCATGGTGATCGGGGACAAGTCCGTCGCACCATGAAAGCCAGTTTTAATATGATAAATTTCTGCCAGTGCTGCGACTTTACGTAAGTGACTGATGCCCCCAGCATGCACAATGGTTGTGCGAATGTAATCAATTAATTGTTCCGTGATTAACTGCTGACAATCAAAGATAGAAGAGAATACTTCGCCCACTGCCAATGGCGTTATGGTGTGTTGACGGATCAAGCGGAATCCTTCTTGCAACTCTGCCGGTACCGCATCTTCCAGCCAAAATAAGTGATAAGGCTCGAGGTCTTTGCCTAGGCGTGCTGCTTCGATGGGGGTTAAACGGTGATGCACATCATGCAATAATTGTGGTTCGTTCCCATAGGTGCTGCGCAAGGCTGAGAATAACGTGGGTAGGAAGTTTAAGTATTTACTGGTTGACCATATGTTTTCGCTGGGTAAGTCGGCGTCAGCAGGCTCATAAAAAGCTTTGTCTTTTGACACACCATAAGTGCCTGCCAAGCCTGGTATGCCTGATTGAGCACGAATCGCTTTGTAGCCTAAGTCAATATAACGACCTACTTCGTCTACCGTCTCGGCTAAATCCTTGCCATTGGCATGCCCGTAAACAAGCACACCATGCCGACTTTTACCACCAAGTAATTGATATAAGGGCATGTTGGCGGCTTTGGCCTTGATATCCCACAATGCCATATCTATAGCGGCTATGGCAGTCATCTTTACTGAACCTCGACGCCAGTAAGCGCCGCGATAAAAAAATTGCCAAATATCTTCAATTTGGGAGGCATCTCTGCCAATCAGACAAGGGATCATGTGGTCTTGAATATAACTGGCGACAGCCAATTCACGCCCGTTTAAGGTGGCATCACCAACACCATAGATCCCTTCATCGGTTTCTATTTTGACACTAACAAAATTCCGACCTGGGCAGGTCACAATCACTTTTACAGCCCGGATTTTCATGCATATCTCCTGCTAGTTTGATCAATATAAGAAAAGGAATGAGGGATAAAACAGTGTTTATTAGCCAGAGTGTGGCGCATAACTGACAGCACAAATATTGTTAAATATATTAACGTAATTACATAAACACATAGTGTAATGCCAGAGGTAGCCAGTTGTTTTGTAACATGCTATTTACAATCTGACCTTCAGTGTCAATAAATCTTAAGCTTGGTTGGCACACAATGGTGATTGATGACGCAATGGCAGAGGCGCGGGTATGGCAACAGTAAAATTTCACAATAAAAATGTTATCACGGCAATCCGGACATCTATTTTGGCATGCATGAGGCTACTGTGTTTCAGCTTGCTTGTTATCCCTGTCTCGTGGAGCCAAGAGCAGACGTACAATCCAAATTACTTCTATTTTATCAATGGGTCGGCAGTGGGGGGTTGGGGTTTAACATTGGGGGATAAGGGAAACTGGGTAATGCCAGTGCAGAGCGATGCGGCCGATTCAGCAGACAGACAAATTGCACTGACGCGCGCCGATTACCAACAAAGTGGTGATGCGTTGCATTTAACGTGGTCACGCAGCAAAGGCAAAGGACAATTTGCCATGTATGGTGCCCCCATTGATATCAGTAAATTAGAAAATACTGCTGCACTGACGATGGAAGTGAAGGTTATCAAAAAACCCAAATCAACAGTGAGCATCGGTATGGATTGCGGCTACCCTTGTCGCGGTGAAATGAACATTCAAAAAATGTTTCGTGGCCTGGAGATTGGTAAATGGACCACCTTTCCCATCCCTTTAAATTGTTTCTCAACGCGCGGTGCTGATTTAAGTAAAATTAACAGTCCTATTATCATTGCTTCAGACGATCAGTTTGAACTGCAAATTGCTAACATTCGGCTGGAATTGCTACCTGAAGGAACCCCAACCTGTGCAAACTAAAACCCTCTCAAAATTAGTAGCCAGTGCCCTTATTTTAGTTTGTTTAGGCGCTTGCCAACATACAAAAGACAGTGTATCTGAATCGCCGCCAGAGTCTTTATCGGCAAATTCTGCGTCGCCAACTGGATTGCCCGCATTGCCCAGTCGCATTCATGTTAATCAGCTTGGTTTTTTACCAAAAGATACAAAACAGGCGGTGGTAGTGGGCGGGCAAACAACGTCGTTTCGTGTTTATAACTGGCCAGATCGGCAGCAGGTTATGGTTGGCAAGATGAGTGAAAAACGCCTTTGGCCTCTATCGGGTGAAGAGGTGGCGACCATTGACTTTAGCCAAGTCACTCAAACCGGAGAATATTTTATTGAGCTAGCCGATGGTACGCGTTCTGCCACATTTAGCATCGGGCAATTAGCTTTGGCGAAAGTCCATGATGCAGCATTAAAGGCTTATTATTTTAACCGCGCCAGCGTAGCCTTGGGTGCTGAACATGCAGGACCATGGGCAAGAGCCATGGGGCATCCTGATACTGAGGTGATGATACATGCCTCAGCTGCATCAGAATTACGGCCAACCGGCAGCATGATCAGTGCGCCAAAGGGGTGGTATGACGCAGGTGACTACGGCAAATATGTGGTTAATTCAGGGATTTCTACCTACACCTTGTTATTGGCCTATCGACATATGCCGCAGTTTTACCAAACACGTTCTCTGGCGATTCCCGAGTCATCGGATACGGTGCCCGACATCTTGAATGAGATTAGTTGGAATTTGGCTTGGTTAGAAGCCATGCAAGATCCAAATGATGGTGGGGTGTATCACAAACTTACTACACTAAACTTTGCGCCTGCTGTAATGCCAAGTGAGGCCCAAGCACAACGTTATGTGATGCAAAAAAGTACTGCAGCTGCCCTCAATTTTGCCGCCGTTATGGCCTTGGCAAGCGACGTGTATGCGGATTTTGCTGAACACTTCCCTGGACATAGTCAACGATACAAACAGGCAGCGTTGCAGGCTTGGCAATGGGCAAAAACCCATCCCCAGCAAATTTACCAACAACCTGCAGATGTCAAAACGGGTGCCTATGGTGACAAAAACCTCAATGATGAATTTGCCTTTGCCGCTGCGCAATTATTTGTATTAACTGGCGAGGGGCGTTTTCTGCAGGAGTTTGATGATCTGGCGCCAACGCTGAGTGTACCCAGTTGGAATAATACCGCCGGCCTTGCTTATTATGCTTTGCTTGAAGCGCCTCTCACCGCTTTAGGCAAGCAGCACCAGCAGAAGCTTGAACAACAATGGTCAAACATGACAGCAGAGATAGTCGAGCAATACTCGGCCTCGGCTTATCATGTGCCCATGTTAGTATCTGATTTTGTGTGGGGTAGCAACGCTGTGGCCATGAACAAGGCGATGTTATTGTTGATTGCCAATCGCCACGTGAAGCAGGCGCAAATTCGTGAGGCAGCCGTGGCGTTGTTGGATTATGTGTTAGGTCGTAACCCTACCGGCTATGCCTATGTGACAGGTTTCGGAGATAAATCTCCGATGCACATTCACCACCGTCCCTCACAAGCAGACCAGGTGCTTGAACCTGTTCCCGGTTGGTTAGCTGGGGGGGCGCAAAATGGCTGGCAAGATAAATGTGCCTATCCCAGTTCTACACCGGCGGGATCGTATTTGGATGACTTTTGTAGTTATTCCACCAATGAAATTGCCATCAACTGGAATGCACCCTTGGTTTATGTGCTTGCAGCATTACAAACGCAATAAAACTCAGGGGTAGTATGTTCATTTATATTGGCCCGCTACTCCGTGTGTTTTGTTTATGTGTTACCTTGCTGGGCTGCGGTCAAACAGGGCAAATGAACGCTCCGTCACTCGCTGCAACCAAGCAAAGTAGAGCAGCATTTAACTGGTTTGAATATACCGGTGATGATGCCATTTTTGCCAGTCCACTGGCGGCAAACGAATACCAAAACCCTATTGTTGCAGGTTTTTATCCTGACCCGAGCATTACCCGCCAAGGCCAAGATTATTACATGGTGCATTCGTCATTTGCTTACCTGCCAGGACTGCCGATTTTACATAGCCGTGATCTCGTGTCGTGGCAACTCGTTGGCCACGCCTTGAATACAAAGTCTAACATTGACCTAAGTGGTTTAGGTGTCTCAGAGGGCATCTTCGCCCCCACACTGCGTTACCACCAAGGCGTATTTTATTTGATTACTACTGCAGTTGGCGCAGGAGGCAATTTTTTAATGACGGCTGCCAATGCAGCGGGGCCATGGTCAGATCCCATCTGGTTGCAAGACATTGGTGGTATTGATCCTGATATATTTTTTGATGATGATGGCCGTGTTTATATCAGTCACAACGATGCACCGGATGAGCCACCACTGTACCAAGGACATCGGGTAATACGGCTTTGGGAGTTTGATTTAGTCAACAAAAAAGTGCTGAAAAACGAGCAGAGTGGTCGAGTCATTGTCAATGGTGGTGTGGATATCGCCACTCAACCGATTTGGATTGAGGGGCCGCATCTTTACAAGATTGATGGCTGGTATTATTTGATATGTGCTGAGGGAGGCACAGGGCCAGAGCATTCTCAAGTAGTATTTCGCAGTAAAAGCCTAACCGCGCCTTTTATACCTTATGCAAAGAATCCAATTCTGACGCAGCGAGATTTACCAGCAAACAGAGAATTTCCGGTGGCGAACAGTGGTCATGCCGATCTTATTCAGACAGAACAAGGTGACTGGTGGGCAGTATTTTTGGCTACTCGTCCCTATGTGAACAACGCCTTCAACACGGGGCGAGAAACGTTTTTACTACCGGTTACTTGGCAAGATGGCTGGCCGGTGATTCTGCCAGCAGGTGAGGCAATTCCATACCGATTAAGCCAACCCAATATGGCGCTCGAAGCCAGTTCAGCGCTGGCCGTTGAACCATTAACCAGTAATTTTACCTGGCGAGACAACTTTGCTACACAAACGATTCACCCGCAATGGTCATGGTTAGGCACAACAGATCCACAATGGTTTGCGATTGAAAAGAATCAATTGCGATTAACCATGTACGAGCAAGTTAACCCAGAGCATCGAGCGTTTATGTTTTTAGGCAGGCGGCAACAGCATGCTACTTTTCGAGCCTCAACTGAACTCGATGTGAGGGCGCAAAATGGACTTGCGGCGGGTTTGCTCGCTTTTCAGAATAAGCAATCTTATTATTTTTTTGGCATTGAAACCGATACTAATGGCTACCGTGTTTTTGTTGAGCAACAGGATCATGGCAAAGTTCAACTTGTGGCTCAGACGATGCTCCCGTCGTCCACGGCTCCTCAAATTGTGTTAACAATAGAGGGAGAGCGAGACAAGCTAAGTTTTGTATTTCAAAACGGCAATGCGGCTCCAGTTTCATTACTCGACAACGCAGATGCTCAGATATTGAGTAGTGAAAAAGCAGGTGGGTTTGTGGGTACAATGATTGGTTTGCATGCTCGCCCCATGCGATAGCCATGTACCACACCACAAGCGTCTTTATGCCTATCTCAAGATTTATGTTGTGGGTTTGCCTGCTCTTCATCGTTACGATATTTAACAATCCATGTTAACTATTTGTTGCGAAATATGGTTTTAATTTTCAGTTTTCTCCTACCTTCATTGACCCTGAGCCAGCAAAAATAGACAGTGTAATTGTCGTTAAGGTTATTGTTTATCACACAGGGATCACATTATGAAAACTGTTATGTTAATGAGATGTTGACTGTTCTTGACGAGGAAGACATAATTGATGAAAACGTTTTCAAAACTTTATTTTAACTAACGTTCATCAATAATGCTGTTTAACGGAGTCGTTTGAACCATACCAGGGGTTACAGATGACTTTAATCACACCATAGAGGTAAGTCGTAATGGCTACAAATATAACTAGATCGCATGGACCCAAGTTTCGTAAATCTTTATTGGCCTTAGCCATAGTCGGGGCGTGCGCTACGGTACACGCTCAAGAAACAGACACGGCCGCCAACCCAGATGAAGCAAGTGAAATTGAAAAAATTCAGGTTTCCGGTACCCGCGCTAACTTGCTTAACGCCCAGAATTTGAAGCGCAACTCTGATACCGTAGTCGATTCCATCACCGCAGCAGATATTGGTTCATTACCGGATCGAAGTGTACTCGAAGCCATTCAACGTTTACCTGGTGTGTCGATAGAGCTATTTGCAGGACCTGATGATCCTGACCACTTCAGTGTGGAAGGTTCGGGCGCGATTATTCGCGGTTTAACTCAAACACGTTCTGAATTTAACGGCCGCGATTCGTTTTCAGCTAACTCTGGACGTGGTTTATCGTTTCAAGATGTATCCCCTGAATTAATGGGTGGTGTTGACGTATTTAAAAACCAAACCGCAGACATGATTGAAGGCGGTATAGGTGGCACTATCAGTTTACGGACACGTAAACCATTTGATTCTGATGGCCAAGTATTTGCCTTTAATGCTGACTATTCCCACGGTGATCTTGCCGATGATTGGACACCAACTTTGTCTGCTCTTTACAGCAATCGCTGGAAGTCAGACGTAGGTGAGTTTGGCTTGCTCGTTAACTATGCTGACTCGAAATTAATGGGGCAGTCACATGGCATACAAAGTGACGCGGTTATTCAATATTATGCCCGCGACCTAGCCGGTGCTGAAGCCTTTGTAGGCAGTGACAACAATGGCACGGTTTGGATTCCCCAAGCATCTAACTTGCTACAAAAGACTGATGATCGTAAACGCAAAGGCGCCGCGTTAGCGTTACAGTTTGAAAATAGTGATGAAACATTTTTAGCGACCTTCCAATACTTACGCTCTGATTCGAAGTTGACATGGAATGAACGCGCAGTGAAATATCAGGGTGGTTACTACACTATTGATGCACGACGTGCCACCAATTTCCCAGGCACTGAGTTTGAGTTTAATGACGAGGGTGTATTTGAGTCAGGGATGATTTCCCTTAACGACCAAGACGGCGGTTGGCGGGTGCCTGATTCCAGTTCTAATCGAGTTCCTCGTGCTTGGACAGGCAATGGTGTGCCCACCAGAGAGTGGGGTTTAAATACCCAAATGGATAGCCGCGTAAACCAAACTGAATCGTTGGTACAAGACTATTCACTCAACTTAAAATGGCAAGCCAGCGAAAATTTGGATTTGGTAGGTGATATACAATACATCAAAGCAGATGCACAAAATGACGACTTGGCCGTACACCTAAATACTTGGGCCTTGCAACGTTACGATGTGTCAGGTACAACGCCAAGCATGGAATTATTGGAGCCGTGGAGCGGTCGTCGTGACAATAATCCAGAAAATTACACGGACATGGTGTATCCCGGCTTTACAGGCGATGCACAAGGTGATCACAACTATTTCTCTGACCCAAATAGTTATTGGTTACGCTCGGCGATGGACCACTACGAACGCTCAGACGGTGATTCTAAAGCGTTTAGATTAGATGGCACATATCATTTAGACGATATGGGCATTTTGACCACAGTAAAAGCTGGGGTGCGCTATGCCAAACGTGAGCAGACGGTGCGTCGTACAGGTTGGAACTGGGGTGCCTTAGCACCTGAGTGGGCAGATGGTACGGGCTGGATTGCCGACATTGATCCAAATGGCGATTTCTATGAAGCCGTGGACTGGTCAGATTTTCATGATAGCGCAGCCATCATCGAAGGCAATACAACCTTGCATGCTAATGAAAACTTTATTCGTTCACTTTTGGGTGCCAACCCCAGTCGTAACTATCGCGATTTGCAATCGCCAGCTGGTTCTTGGACACCTTTCCCAGCGCGTAACAATGTCGATGATAAATACGGCATTTTCTCCCCGGGTGAAATCAATATGACCGACGAAGTCAACAAGTCGGTATATGTTCGCATTGATTTTGAAGGTAATGATGACCTGAGATACAGCGGTAACGTTGGTTTACGTTACGTGAAACTGGATAGAACGGCGGTGGGTTCTGTTACCTTCCCTGATTTGGTGCCTGACTTTGCCGTGCCAAGTAATTTAATCCTGCCGCTTAACTCTACCGTGGTATTGGCAGAAATGCAGCGCCAAGTGGACGATGGCCTGTTTACATCCGTCAACGAGGCATTACGCAGTACCGGCATGGATGAAAATGGTGCTTCAAATGGTTTACCTGACAACCGTTGGGTGGGTGATAGACTGAACTTCTTGCCTAATGATGCCCGTAATTTCGGTAACGATAGTGAGCAATTGGTAGCGGCCGATACAACCTTTAGTGCTTGGTTACCGAGCTTCAACTTAAAAGTGGAAGTGGCAGATGACGTAATCGCTCGTTTTGGTTTGGCTAAAGCCATTGCTTACCCAGATATGGGGGATGTTCGTAATCGTAATGATGTTGGTACTTTATCAATCAACGAAAATCGTATCACCTTACCGCCAGAAGCGGGTAGTGACAACCCAGTCGGTACGCCGGTCATTGACTCAGCCACGGTAGCCGGTTGGACAGGTAGTGGTGGTAACCCCTTCCTCGAACCAATGGAATCCATCCAAGCTGATGTGGCATTGGAGTGGTATTTTGCTGAAGTAGGCCAATTGAGTGCAACCTTGTTCCGTAAAAACTTGGATAAATTTTTCATTCCAGGCTCAGTATTGCAGACCATTGTTAACCCAAGTACAGGCGTGAGTCAAACGGTTGATGTAGCGACCACGAGTAACGGTGGCAAGGCTAATATGTCTGGTTTGGAACTGGCTTATCAACAGTTTTTTGATATGTTGCCGGCTCCCTTTGATGGTTTAGGTTTACAAGCAACCTATACCTACATCGATGCCAGTGGTGCCCCCAACAATCAGATCGCCATTGAAGACGAAGATTTTATCGGTAGCGATTCTAATGATACGGGTATCCGCGTTGACCTCGATGTTGTGCCGCTAGAAGGCCAATCTAGAGAAACCGCTAACTTTGTGGTGATGTACGAAAAAGAAGAGTGGAGTGCACGTATTGCCTACAACTGGCGTTCGCGTTACTTGTTAACTACGCGTGACGTGATCAGTAAGGCACCGTTGTGGAACGAAGATCGTGGGCAGTTAGACGGTTCAATCTTCTATAAAATTAACGATAACATCACGGTGGGTATTCAAGGTACCAACTTGACCAATACACAAACCCGTACAACGATGTTACTTAACAATGACTACCTTGAATCAGGGCGCTCATGGTTTATTGCAGACCGTCGGATTGCCTTAGTGGCGAGAGGTAATTTCTAAACTAAGTTATTAGTGTGACGTAAGGAAAATGCGTCTGGTGAAGATCAGGCGCATTTTTTTATGCTTTTACGATAATGTGCACTGCACGCACATGGTTAATTACTTTAGGATAAGCGTATCATCGCAGCTTGGAAAACGTCTGTATGACACAACAACGAATTGTAGTGCTAGGCGGCGGCAGTGCCGGTTGGATGACGGCTGCAAGTCTGGCTAAATTTCTCAATCCACAACAATTTACGATCACCCTGGTTGAATCAGAATTGATTGGCACTGTGGGCGTGGGTGAAGCAACCTTGCCGCACTTACGCAGTTTTAATCAATTGCTAGGTATTGACGAAAATGAGTTTATGCGTGAAACGGGGGCCACCTATAAGTTGGCCATACAGTTTCCTGGCTGGGGAGAAGAAGGACGCAGTTATTTTCATCCTTTTGGTTTGAGTGGCCATGACATCTGCGGCATCGATTTTCACCACTATTGGCTGCATCTCAATCAATTAGGTAAGGCCGAGCCGTTCGAAAACTACTCCATTGCGGTGAATGCTGCCAAGCAGCAAAAATATCAGTATCCAAGCAACAACCCCAATGATATCAGTGCGGATTATGGTTATGCCTTTCACCTCGATGCAACCCTATATGCCCGCTATTTACGGCGTTTTGCCGAACAACGTGGCGTGACTCGTATTGAAGGCAAAGTAGTGGAGGTGTGTTTGCATCAGCAGTCGTCTGTTTTCCATCAAGTGGGAGATATAGCCAGTTTGCGCCTGGATTCAGGTCAACTGATTGACGGTGATTTGTTTATCGACTGCTCTGGTTTTATAGGGGTAATGATTGAACAAGCCTTGCACACCGGTTATGAAGATTGGACTCACTGGTTGCCCTGTGATCGCGCTATTGCGGTGCCCACAGAACGCTGTGCGACACCACCACCCTATACACGTGCAGCGGCTAAATCGGCAGGCTGGCAATGGCGTATACCTCTGCAACACCGCACGGGAAATGGCATCGTCTATTGCAGTGCCTACATGGACGATGAACAAGCTGAAAAAATATTGCTCAGAGACATTGAAGAAAACCCCACTGCTGGCCTGAATAAATTACGTTTTACCACAGGCAAACGGCATAAAACTTGGCAACGTAATTGTGTCGCTATTGGTTTATCTGCTGGCTTTCTTGAGCCCTTGGAATCAACGAGTTTGTATTTGATTCAAATTGCCATCCAAAAATTGCTTGAGCATTTCCCAGCGCAAACGATTTCTGCTGTGGAACGAGATAGTTATAACCGGCATATGGATACCGAATATTTGCGGGTAAGAGATTTTATTATCATGCACTATAAGGTCAATCGCCGGCAGGATTCTGAGTTCTGGCGCTATTGCCAACACATGGCTGTGCCAGACAGTTTAGCCGCGCAAATGGCCTTATTCAGCGAAGGTGGGCGCATCAGTGAATACCGCCAAGGTCTATTTTTACCTGCCAGTTGGCTAGCCGTTTATTTAGGTCAAGGGCTTGTGCCAACACACTATGATCAGCGCGTCACCAAACTACCAAGCGAGCAATTGCATCGGCACTTCGAACATTATCTTGCAGACATTAAAGCAGCAGTTGATAAAATGCCCAGCCATGTGAGTAGCATTGCTGCCACTCAACGCAGGCAAAGTGTTGATTATCCTGCCGCGCCACGCAGTTTGTATGGCATTAATGCATGAGTACCTGCCTTCAAAAAATAGCGGTGTTGGGCAGAGGACTGCCGCTTGCCATGAGTGCGGCGCTACTGGCCAATTCACTGAAACCTTTTGCCATAGAAGTGCTGGTTATTGAATTGCCAGCTGATCCCCACATGCCCATGGCAGAAGCGACGGGACCAGAGTTTTCGGGATTGTGTCGCATTCTGGGTCTTGACGAACGGGAAATAATCCGCCGTTGTCAGGGAACGTTTCGCTTAGGTAGCCAGTATCTAGGTGAAACCCAACGCTGGTTTGTGCCTTTTGCTCATTTGGGCATGAGTGCGGGTCAGGACGAATTTGAGCAGGCTTTGTTTCAAAGCCTAAAGGGGCAACGTGATGCCGATTTAGACTTGTGGTCCATTGCTGCAATGGCAGCCAAGGCAGGAAAATTTGCCATTGCGGGGCAAGATCGTTTGGATTTGCGCCAAGCCCTTGATTATGGCGTGCATCTGGATGCCAAGGCCTATTGCCAAATACTGCAAGCATATTGCCAGCAGCTCAATGTTACCTGGCATGCAATTGACGACAAGCAGTTAAGCCTGCAACACAATGACCAAGGCGAGCTGTTAACATGTCGGTTGCCACATGCAACACTCAGCGCAGATTTTTGGGTAGACCTAAGCCATGAATGTTATTTATCTTCAGGTCAAGACAGCCTGATAAACGTGTCGGCCCAGGGCAAAGAAAGCAGACCTCGGTTGCCCATTAGGCACAGCGCCCAATGGATGAGTGCCCAGCAAAACTTTGACCAGCCTTGCAGCCAATTCATGCACTTTTCTGGTGGTTGGCTAAAACAAATACCCTTGCGAAGCGGCACGTATTATCAATGTTTTAGCAGCACAGCAGCGGTAGCATTACCCACAGTCGAAGCGCAAATTAGAAGCCTAATAGCTGATGTGCCTGTACAACTGGTGTGGCAAGCACTACAAAGTGAATCCACTGTAGAGCCTTGGCAACATAACTGCCTGAGTTTGGGGCAAGTGGCCAATCTTTGTGGTGGCATGGTGTTCAGTGAATTACAAATTGTGCAGGCAGCCTTGGTGCAGTTTTTGGACTTATTTCCCGACTTGCCGATTGGTGAAAACAATCGTCGACACTTTAATGTGCGTTGGCAGGATTTTGCGCAGGAAGTCTATGATTTTAGTTTGGCGCATTTTGTCCAAAGTGGGGCTGATATAAGTTCTGCTTCGATAGCATTAAGCCAGCGCATGCAAGTGTTTGCGAGACTTGGGCGACTAGAGCCATTGCTCAGTGATGCAACCACAGAAGCCCAGTGGTACCACCTTCTGTTCGGTTTGGGATTAAGACCTAGCTTGCCATCTGTGGTTTTATCCAATGTGGATACGCCGAGTTTGCAACATAAACTGAGTAAAGTTCGGCAAACGATTGAACGATTGGTGCAGGGCATGCCCCGCCACCGGGACTATTTAGCTAAGTTTTATCCGCTGACCATGGTCAACGACGTCAAGCACAACGAGTAGTGAAAAATAAATGACAGATAATCGCATTAAAAAAATATTGATTGTTGGTGGCGGCACCGCAGGTTACATGGCTGCTGCCGCTTTAACGAAGGTGTTGACCAAGGATTTTTGCCAAGTCAAACTCATTGAGTCTGAAGAGATTGGCACGGTGGGCGTGGGTGAAGCCACGATCCCGCAGATCCAACTTTACAACAAATTATTAGGTTTAGACGAAGATGATTTTGTCCGACGCACACAAGCAACCTTCAAATTAGCCATACAGTTTAAGGATTGGCACAAAGTGGGCCACAGCTACTACCATGCTTTTGGTGATGTGGGCAAAGATATGGAAGGGGTGCAGTTCTATCACTATTGGTTAAAGATGCGGCAGCTAGGTAAAGCGCAAGATATTGATGACTACACCTTGTCGGCTTTGGCCTGTAATCATCAAAAATTTATGCGTGCGGTGGATGCGGGTAACTCCCCTTTATCGAATATTGCCTACGCATTCCACTTCGATGCCGGCTTGTATGCCTTGTATTTGCGTGAACTCGCCGAAAAAGCCGGCTTGCAAAGAGTAGAAGGTAAAATTACTGAAACCATGTTAACCAATGAAGGCAGGGTGTCGGCAGTCAAATTAGATAATGGTGAATTGCACGACGCTGACTTTTTTATTGATTGCTCAGGCTTTCGTGGTTTATTAATCGAACAGGCATTAAAGACGGGTTACGACGATTGGAGCAAATGGTTACCCTGCGATAGCGCCGTTACTGTGCCCTGTGAAAGCGCAGGCGAACCCATTCCTTTTACTCGCTCTACTGCGCAAAAGGCTGGCTGGCAGTGGCGCATCCCCTTGCAGCACCGCATTGGCAATGGTCATGTATTTTGCAGCAAATTTATGTCTGACGAAGAAGCACGCCAGATTTTGCTAGACAACTTAGATGGCAAGCCATTGGGTGAACCACGCTTTATCCGCTTTACCACGGGCAAACGTAAAAAATTCTGGCATAAAAATGTCTTGGCCTTAGGTTTGGCTGCTGGCTTTATGGAACCTTTGGAATCCACCAGTATTCACTTAGTGCAGTCGGCAATTTCAAAATTATTCACCTTCTTTCCCACCTTGTCTTTTGACCAAGTTGATATCGATGAATATAACCGACAAACCGTTTTTGAGTGGGAGAGGATCCGTGACTTTTTAGTATTGCATTACCATGCTACCGAACGCGACGATTCGGCGTTTTGGCGGCATTGTAAGAGCATGCCTATTCCACCAGAGCTACAACAAAAAATCACGCAGTTTCAGCACAATGGACGGGTGGCCCGCATCGACAATGAAATGTTCAATGACTTAAGTTGGTTTGAAGTCATGTATGGGCAGGGTATTCGGCCCAAGTCATATCATGCTTTAGTTGATAATTTTGCTGAGGCAGAGTTGGAAAAGCGCTTACAGGGCATTCGCAAAGTAATGGTGAATTCTGTTGATTACATGCCAAGGCACCAAGAGTTTATTAATCAACATTGTAAGGCGCGCTAAGCCATGCACAGTCAGGTTGGCGAGTTGCTATGTTAAATTCAAACTTAAGCTATCAAGTGCAATACATCGGCTATGAGCAACAAACTCTGCTGATTATTGATGACTTGGTGTCTGACCCAAAAGGCTTAATTGACTATGCCTGTCAACGTGGTGAAGTAGTGCCTGCTGCAGGGCATTATCCCGGGTGGCGCTCACCCACTCCAGCGGCCTATGTCAATATGTTATGCACTCAACTTGCCGACTTATTAACTCATACCTTTGCGCTTAAGCCGCAACAAATTAGCCAAGCAGATTGTTTTTATTCATTGGTAACCACGCCTCCGGAAGCACTCAGCATCGTTCAGCAATTGCCGCATTTCGATCAAGCTCTGCCCGATAATTTGGCGATCATCCATTATTTATGTGCAAAAGAGCATGGCGGCACCTCATTTTATCGACACAAACAAAGTGGCTTTGAATACATCGATGAAAGCCGAAAAACCGAGTATTTACGTGGCTTAAATCAGCAACTTGAGCAACAAGGTTTGCCGCAGCCACCACGTTATATTGACGGAGAAAATTTATATTTTGTGCCGATTTTTCGGGTCGCCGCGAAGTTTAATCGTGCCGTCATTTATCGTTGTTCTAGTTTGCATTCCGGTGACATTGGCGAAGATTATAGATTTGATACAAATCCTTACACAGGGCGCTTTACCATCGCGTCTTTTTTACACAGTTAACCAGGGCTTGGCTTTGCCAGACTCCATTACCCTAAAAAGGAATATCTGATTATGCGATTTAAGTACACTCTACTCAGTGTGTCGTTGATAACGTTGTTGGTCGCCTGTAGTGACAAACAACTCCCCTTAGCCAGTGTGAAAAAATCTGATGAAGGTGCCAGTAAAGCCAATGGTCAAGTGCATCCTGAACGCTGGCCCTTACAAACATCGCCCATTGCCCGTGATCCAGAGCAGGAACAACGTATCGTCGAACTGCTGGCAAAAATGAGCGTGGCAGAAAAAGTGGGGCAGGTCATTCAAGCAGACATTGCCTCTGTGACTCCCGCCGAAGTGAAAGAATATCACTTAGGCTCAATACTCAATGGCGGAAATTCAGCGCCAAATGGCGATAACCGAGCGCCAGCAGAGGAGTGGTTAAAGTTGGCAGACCAATTTTGGCTGGCGTCCACCGACACCAGTGATGGTGGCGTTGGTATTCCCGCCTTGTGGGGCATTGACGCAGTGCACGGCAATAATAATGTGTTGGGGGCCACGGTATTTCCACACAACATAGGTTTAGGCGCAGCGAATGATCCCGATTTAATGTTAAAGATTGGCCAAGTCACGGCCAAAGAAGTGTTGGTGACAGGCATCGATTGGACCTTTGCGCCAACCATAGCCGTTGTGCAGAACGACCGCTGGGGCCGTACCTTTGAAAGTTTTTCGGAACGTCCTGAAATCGTTTCCAGTTATGCGGGCAAAGTGGTTGAGGGGATTCAAGGCAGAGTGAACAGCGAGGAATTTCTCGACAAACATCATCTCTTAGCCAATGTAAAACACTACATGGGCGATGGCGGAACAGTTGATGGCATTGATCAAGGTGATAATCAAAGCAGTGAAGACGTAATGCGGGATATTCATGCCGCTGGTTATCCACCCGCGATTCAAAGCGGAGCGTTAGTGGTTATGGCGTCATTTAACAGTTGGCATGGGGAAAAAATGCATGGTCACCGGGGTATGCTCAACGATATTTTGGTAGAGCGTATGGGCTTTGATGGTTTTGTAGTGGGAGATTGGAATGGGCATGGGCAGGTAAAAGGCTGTACAAACATTTCGTGTGCCCCAGCATTCAATGCTGGCTTAGACATGTTCATGGCACCAGATAGCTGGAAGAGTCTTTATCACAATACCATGCAACAAGTTGAGCGTGGCGAAATTAGCCAAACACGTTTAGATCAAGCCGTCGCGCGTATTTTGCGGGTGAAACTGCGTAGCGGACTCTTTACTGCGGGATTGCCCTCTAAGCGTCCTTATGCGGGGCGTTTTGAGTTGCTTGGTTCAGCTGAGCATCGTGCGATAGCCCGGGAAGCAGTGCGTAAGTCCTTGGTTTTGCTGAAAAATAACCAGCAATTATTGCCTTTATCAACCAACGCTAAAGTGTTGGTTGCAGGCAGTGCGGCCGACAATATTGGCCAGCAAAGTGGTGGCTGGACCTTAACTTGGCAAGGCACTGGCAATAAAAATTCTGACTTTCCCAATGGTGAATCGATTTATCAAGGCATTGCGAAAGCGGTAGTCAGCGCTAACGGCCACGTAGAATTTAATGAAAATGGTGAATTTACCACTCGACCGGATGTGGCCATTGTAGTGTTTGGTGAACAGCCCTATGCAGAGTTTCAAGGCGATGTAGTCGATGTTGATTTTAAACCAGAAGACAGCCTAGCCATATTGCGTAAGTTGCAAGCACAGGGCATTAAAACGGTGAGCGTGTTTTTATCTGGGCGGCCAATGTGGGTCAATCCAGAATTGAATGCCTCAGATGCATTTGTTGCAGCATGGCTACCTGGTACTGAAGGTGGCGGCGTCGCTGATGTATTGTTTCGCCAAGCCAATGGTGACGTGGCCTACGACTTTACTGGCCGTTTGTCATTTTCATGGCCAGCCAGCCCCAGTGACGTTGAGCTAAATTTTGGTTCAGAACCCTATAATCCGCTCTTTGCTTATGGTTATGGTTTATCGGTCAACGACAATGTCGATATGCAAACACTTAATGAGGTCTTAGCAGAAGGGCAAGCCAGCAATAACGACAGTCGTTATTTATTTGCTGGCGATGCGGTGCAACCTTGGCGTTTGGTATTACGTGATAATGCGGGTGAAGTGCAGGTCACTGGCAACGTGCAAGTCAGTGCTGGTGGTGCCGTAAGCACCTCAGCAGTCGATTACAATGCACAAGAAGACAGTGTGCAAATAAGTTGGCAAGATCAAGCCAGAATAGGGCTTGAGGGCAAGGCAATAAATTTATTGCGCCAGTCTACGTCTGATATGGCAGTGCAGTTTAACTATAACGTAATAGGTGAGGCATCTACCGGTACACAACTCGTTATGGACTGTGAATCTGGGTGTAATGCCAGCTTGGATATAAGTACAGATATCAGCAATAAACTGGCTCAAGGGTGGCAGCAGGCACAAATCAAGCTGAGCTGTTTTGGCCTAGACAGCGACGCCCTGCAATCCGTAAACGTTCCCTTTGCAATTAATGGTGGGGCGGGCTTGGTACTGCAGTTGAGTGAAGTTAAGTTGGTCACCAATGAGGGGGCTGCGAGCTGCCATTTATAAGTGTCGTCGGGTTCTCAGCTTAAGAAAATAATGCTGTAATAGCGATTTAAAGCAGGAGCACCCGATGTCCGAGGCGAGACCCATAGACCATTTCACGATGCGCGGCGAAAGCATGACGCGCATCGAGACCTTTGTGGCGGCTTCCTTTGCGTTTGCCATCACAATGATGGTTATTTCTCTAGGCACCATCCCAGATTCTGTGGCTAATTTTGTTGAAGCATGCAAACAAATCCCTGCTTTTTCAGCAAGCTGCGCATTAATTATTTGGATTTGGCACACTCACGCTAAGTGGAGCCGCCGTTATGGTTTAGAAGATGGCCCCAGCATCATGTTGAGTGCCAGCCTGATCATTTTAGTATTAATCTACATCTACCCCTTGCGATTGATGATGCAGGGGCTTTTCCAAGCCCTGAGTAATGGATACTTTCCCATGCCATTGCAGTTTTCGGCCTTTTGGGAAGTCCAGTTTATGTTTAGCTTTTATGCCTTGGGCTTTTTGCTGTTGTGTCTCAATTTTGTTGCCTTATACCTCTATGCCATAGCGCAACGTCAGTCTTTAGGGCTCTCAGAGCATGAGCTATTTGATAGCAAAACAGAAATTTTTCAGTGGTTACTGGCGGCCATCGTTTGTGTGATTTCTTTGATCATCTCAATCACCGCTAACCCTAAGTGGATAAGTTTTTCTGGCTATGCCTTTTTTCTACTGTTTCCTTTTTTAACTTGCCTAGGTGTTTATCGCGGCCGTCTCAGACAAAGGCTCACCAGACAATTACTTCACACAGCACCACAACAGCCACTTTAATGGTGCAGGTGTGTTGCGCTGTTTTTTAGTGCACACAACCAACGCTAACTGTGCATAGTTCGCTGTAAATATTGTTGGCCTAATTTGTGGTCAATTTGCTCAAAATTTAGTGTGCCCTTGGGTCTATAGTTTTACTTATCACCGTAAATAATTGAAATATATATCTTTATTTAATGGCTCAACAATTGCTTTGTCTGTCTTTGTATAATGACTGAGGAACACTTATGTATACAGATGATGATTTGACCAACGCCGTTGGCCAGGGAATTTTCCATGAAGATTCAGTGCAGCAGTTTCGCCATTACATTGCCCGTGCAAAAAATACCAACTTAGTAGATGAAGAAAATTTCCGCTTAATTTCAGGTTTCAATGATGTATTTGTGGTGATCGCCAGTGGTTTATTGTTGGTGTCTGTGGCTTGGTTAGGCGCTATGTTTGTGCCGTGGCTAGGAGCGCTATTATGTTCGATAACATCTTGGGGTTTGGCTGAATACTTTGTGCGTCAACGCCGTATGGCATTGCCCGCCATTGGACTCCTACTCAGCTTTTTAGGGGGGATTTTCGCCTTACCTATTTTGTTTTATGAGTTTAATCACCAACAAATCGCAGAATCTACCATTGTGATTTCTGGCATTCTGACGGCAGTGGCAGCCCGTTTACATTGGTTACGCTTTAAAGTGCCGGTTACGGTGGCAGTGGGCACCGCTGCAGCCGTTGTATGTGCACTGGCGACCATCGTCACAATTTTCCCCATGACACTAACCACCCTACAACCATTAATTTTCACTGGGGGTATCGTGACATTTTTTGTGGCGATGATGTGGGACAGTGCCGACCGCAAACGTCAAACGCGCCGTTCAGACGTGGCGTTTTGGTTGCATCTTGTGGCAGCGCCGATGATTGTCCATCCGATTTTTACCGCCTTAGGTATTTTAGGGGGCATAGAAAGTGTGGCTAGCTCACTGATTGTCATTGCTCTTTATATTGTATTGGCACTCATTTCCATTGCGGTGGACAGACGGGCCATTATGGTTTCTGCTCTGGTGTATGTGGTCTATGCCTTCTCAAGTCTATTGGATAACTATGGGATGGTTAGCTACAGCTTTGCCATAACTGGGTTGAGTATTGGTGCTACTTTGTTGCTTTTGTCAGCGTTTTGGCAAAGTAGTCGTAAGTCAGTGCTTAAGTTTGTGCCAGAACTTGTGCAATTAAAGTTGCCTGAACTCAAAGCCTAGGGTGATACCAAATAAAAAAGCCAGGGCACTTTTTCAGTAGCACTGGCTTTTTTTATGCTCAGATTTTTGTCAAACACTAAGCATGGTCTAACGCTTAGTTGTGATTAACCGGTGTTGCGCATTCCCACCGCAATACCCGCAATAGCAACCATCATCGCGCGTTCTAGCACTTGATCATTGGCATCATCGCCAAGCGCCCGTATCCGTGCCAACAGCTCTATCTGCAGGTAATGTAGGGGTTGCAAATAACTCGCCCGAATATTCATGGATACGGCGCCTTTGGGGTCGCTTTCTAACACCGTTTTTTGCTTCAACAAGACCAACAGCAAATCAATGCTATGCTGCAATTCATCGCGTAACGCATCACCAAAGTGACGCAGCGATTCGGGCACCAAGCGTTGATCGTATTCTTGGCTAATCCTTGGATCGGCTTTACTGAACACCATGTCGAGCATAGACAAACGTGAGTTGAAAAACGGCCAGTTGGCAAGCATGTCTTCAATTACCCCTTGTTGACCTTGGTCAAGGGCGTGTTGTACGGCCTTCATAACGCCGAGCCAAGAGGGCAGTACCATGCGGGTTTGTGCCCAAGCAAAAATCCACGGGATGGCACGTAAACTCTCAATTCCACCCGTGGGTTTGCGTTTGGCGGGGCGACTGCCCAAGGGTAATTTACCCAGCTCCTGCTCCGGTGTGGCGACACGAAAATAAGGCACAAAATTTTCGTCATGGCGCACGATGTTGCGGTAGTTGTCTCGCCCGTTGGCTGCTAAGGTCACAATGGTCTCGCGCCAGGCTTTTTTGGGGGCGGGGGGCGGTAGGATTATCGCTTCAAGAATTGCGCTAGCATACAGTTGTAAACTGCGCTGTGCCAAGATTGGCATGCCAAACTTGTAGCGGATAGTTTCACCTTGCTCCGTAACGCGAAAACCGCCTTTTAATGAACCTGGAGGCTGCGATAAAATTGCGGCATGAGCAGGTAAACCACCACGCCCAATCGTGCCACCACGCCCATGGAACAAGGTGAGCTCAACATTAAACTGCTCAGCCACCGCTACCAGAGCCTCTTGTGATTCATATTGTGCCCAACCGGCGGCCATGGCACCGGCATCTTTTGCTGAGTCAGAGTAGCCAATCATCACAAACTGCTTGCCTTGAATATAACCACGATACCAATCGATAGACATCAATTGTTTGATGACTTTGGCGGCATTGTTTAAATCGTCTAAGGTTTCAAACAGAGGGGCAACGGGCATCGGCCATTCTACGCCCATCTCTTTGAGGAGTAACACCACACTCAAGACATCCGAAGGCAAACTCGCCATGGAAATAATGTAGATACCAAAACCATTCTGACTGTTATTGGCGATAACTTTGCATGTATCAAGCACTTCTTGTACATCATCACTGGGTTGCCAATGATGTGGGAAGAGGGGGCGTTTTGAGGTTAATTCGCGCAGTAAAAAAGCTTGTTTATCGGCTTCACTCCACTGTCCGTAATCACCCAAGCCAAGGTAACGGGTTAATTCAGAAAAAACATTGGCATGGCGTTCAGAATCTTGGCG
>Ga0210036_1001273_pt1 | contig 28518 bp, 21 predicted proteins | sample CryGeymeta201515_FD_185469 | JGI IMG/M metagenome (GOLD analysis project Ga0210036, IMG submission 185469) | Groundwater microbial communities from Crystal Geyser aquifers in Utah, USA - Crystal Geyser metaG 2015-15 (SPAdes) (version 2) | ecosystem: Environmental > Aquatic > Deep subsurface >...
GAGTAATATTATGACTAGAGTAAAGAGACTAGTGGTGTGTGTGTATAGGAAGCAGGCATAGGCACACGACCTAATAGAGAGAGACCTAACTCCTGAGTCCTATGGCAGTCCACCTGGGCTTAATTTGACTGTTTGCTGTGGTCGTTTGTGCGAGCTCTTGTTTGTGTGCAAGCTCCGTTAAATAAATGCGCCCGGGTGGAAATATAAGCGTACGTCGCCTGAGGAGGAACACAAGAAGACCACAACCGCAAAGACGACTACTAGGGTCTACTGACAGGTACTAGACTACTCTACTAGCTAGCTAGACGACACTACTCCTACTAGTACTACTGGTAGACTATGAGTGGTAACGCGAAGAAAAAGACCCCAAGAAACGGGCCCAAGCAGTCCTGCGACTGCAGCCGACGGGACCAATTCTGGAACAACGGCTTCCAAAACAAAGAATCCCTGTCAAGACAATCAAGATGCCACACGTACTTTGAAGCCGATGTGGACTGTAAACCGTCAGACCGAAAAGCACCACAGCCAGCAGTACTACGTTTTACAAAATAGATTGCTATTGTTGTTTCGCTCCAAATCAAAACATATGGACAATGCAGGTTACTAGCTACTGTATTTATAGAGATTTTAAGCTTATTGTTCGTGCAGTAGCTTATTTTCTAGGACTTCTTGCTATTTGTTGTTCGTTGAAAACATCCACGGTTGCCCTTAAGCCTCCGCTGTGTTGACAGCTGATCCAGCACCAAATGATGGATCCCGTGAACGCATCATACAGTAGCTGCCGACACGGTAAAACGTCGGTGGCGCAGCAAACATCGTGTAAGCGCTAAAAAGATCAGTAGTAACAAAGTTTCTAGGTGTATTTGCATTTAAATTCAGCATAAAAATAATACTGTATAGATTTACACAATGGCTCTGTAGGAATCCGCATCTTTTGATAAGTTTTGCACTGGTGCGACCTTGGTATGACCGCGTTGACCCAACGTCTCTGGCATCAACGCACCAAATAGGATAATCGGTACCAGAGACAGCCATATTGATGCTCTTAGACTAACAACGTGTCCAAATTTTTCAACTAGCAGTTGGCCAATATAGTTGGAAAGGGTCGCTCCCATTCCAAACGATGAATGCGTAACACCCACTTCGAAATAGGAAGATAGCAGAAGGGTAGTTAGTTGGAAGGCAAATACCAGAAAAAAGAAAGAGAGAATATAGAAACAGCCGACACAAATACGTACTCAAAACGTTGAATCGCCCCGTTCCAAACGTAATGTCAGCGATTAAATACGGGTGCACTAAGCCAAAGAGTCCACCACCAATCCCATCCAGAATTTGCGTCGACAACAGGAACGAATCTCCTGCGTCTTTCCAATATATTACTAAAGCGCATCTCACAGGTAGAGACAACAAACCTGCAAGAAACAGGGGTTTGCGACCTATTCCTTGTAGCGTCAATCGATTTCCTAACCATGTAGCTATGGACATTGTGAATTGTGCCAGGACAATGGCTCCAGCTGTTAATGGAATAGCACTGCGACGTATTCCTCCATCTTCGTCGCCAGACATGAGTTCGCCCAACACAAGCAGGACATTGGCGTTGGCAAAGCTGTGCAAAAGTAATAGAGTGTTAGCCGGCGTGAATGTTCCACGATAATGGGAGAATAGATAAGGTTGTGGTACTTACTGAAAAAAAAATCCGGTAAGACACAGTATCAGCGTCTTTCTATCCGAAAACACTTCCCAGTAAGGGGCCGCTTGTTGCTCTTGCTCTTTACCAAGAGCAGCATTCGAGGAAGTAGCTCCCTGTTGTTCACCATTATTTGTTTCATTGGTTGTCAACTTTTCTATGTGACCCTGTTTATCCATGGCAAATTCACCCTGGAAACCACGACCCATTTGTTGGTCTCCTTGGGGCAGATATTGGGTAAACAAAACGGCCAGCAACGCCGACGCTCCAATGACCAAGAAACAGTATTTAATATCTGGATACATCCAATACGCCACCAATCCAGCCAGGACGGCTGATATCATGGTTCCAACATGTCCGTACAAGACCACAGAAGCAAAGACGGAATCAAAATGGTGCGGACCAAAAGTGGCCAATGTCAGAGCTGCCAAACATGGTCCAATGAAGGACGATGACACGCCTTCTATAATCTTGGTAAAAAACATGAGTGCATGATCCGAATTTCCTTCCCGTACCAGTAAGATGGCCGATGCCGAACATGCTGTAATAAAAGCTGCGACCGCCAAAAAGATTCGACGATCAAAGGGAGTAATATCTACCAGATTTCCGGCAAAGGGTTGAACAATGAGAGCTGTTAGACCCATTAAGGATAATGCCATTCCCACAGACCCTTCATTCCATCCCAGTCCTACCAAGTATATTCCTTGAAAAATGTTAAGACCATCACCCACTTGTCCTAAACTAAAGGCTACAAGGATAAAGGAAATTCGGGGAGAAATCCAATGATGAGGAGCGACACTGGGTGGTGGTGGTGGTGAGGATTGTTGTGTATTATGTTGTTCATTGTCGTTCATGATAATGATAGATCTTTCTTTGTTTTGTTCTGGAAATGATAGAAGCAACTGTCCCAGTGAATCCAAGCAGCGTCCACGATGGACAGTTGTATAGCGTTGTGTCCTTCTGTTATTTCTGTTTCCTACAAACTGGCTGCAACCAACAACAACAACAATAATAATATAATAATATAAAAAAATGATGTTGTTGAGACAAAAAGTCAAGTATTAACGATATTTCTAATGGATCAAGTGTGCGCCATACACAACTTTTTCGAAGGGTTGAATATAAGGATAGATGCGGATGTGCCCAAAACATCATCAATAATAAACACTGTAGTATGCGCTGCTGCATTGCATGACATAAAATATCGAAAGGATAGTCTCTGCATCATCAATAGACAAGTACTGTATCATGTTCAGATGATGAAGATGATAAGGCAAATATTGCTCTTTCTATTCTTCCTTATTTGGGATAGTCAGGGCTTCGTACCGTCTTTCAGTACTTCTGCTTTCAGCAATCTATACCATCCTCGTGATCACGAAAGAAGACAAGAACGAGCTCTACCTGTCTTGCAAGGATGGTGGTGGGACGTCAAGAGCAATCTTCCTGCTCTAGAACCGTCCCGAGAAGAAGAAGAAACGACAAAGAATTCTGTGGTGGAGGACGAAATCAAAGCTCTCGAAAAACAAGTCTTGTACAGTACCCAAGCAGAATTGGATCTATTGTACGCCAAACGTGCTTTAACGGCAGCCGATACTGATACAACAACCGCAATGGCACCTCAGTGGTCCATTGCGTTGGCAGGAGGTGCATCCGCAGGATTCTTTGTTTTTATTTTGACGCAAAATATAATCCTGGGAGCCGTAGCAACACTCTTTATAGGCATCGTGGCAAGTCGCGATCCTGTCCACGAAGACGATCCAGCCGGGGCTGTGGCTCGAACGGTTGGCAGGGCTGCCCTGCAAGGTGTGCAAGCTGCAAAACCCAAGGCCAAAGCATTGGCACGAGCAGCCTGGACAGGAGACGAAGAAATTTTGGTACTGCAACAACAGGTAGCCGATTTAAAACAACAACAGTCTGCACTCCGAGCACAGAATGATGCTTTGGCTACGTGGAAGCGACGAAGAATATGGGTCGATGAAAACTTGTCATCGTACAATCTACAAGATTTGAAGGAACTTGCACGAAACAATCAATTGCCAGTGGGTGGGACCAAAGCACAACTATTGATGCGTTTGGTCGAAGCAAATGTCATTACTCCGGACTGGGAATAATATTGCTTTGTGTGAACGTAGGAAGTACTCTAGTAGTGAATTCGAATGAAGTCCAAAAAATGAATGCGAGCAACTGTTACTGTACAGTTATAGCAAACAATTACTGTAAGTTGATTATTAGTCTATGGGGTTCAAGTAAGTAGCGGTAGTTCGGAACTCCAGACCCGCCAACAAGCGAGGTCCACCAGCTTGGGCGGCCCACAAGTCCATCTTGGCGCCGCCCAAAATTTCGTCCACGATGGTTAGTACCAATCGGGCAATCAAATTGGCAATTTGAGACCGAAGCAAACCACTTCCAAGGGCTCGTTCGTGCCATTTATCCAGAAATCGCAAGTTCTCGCTCACGTCGTTTGCCGTAGCTTCGACAGCTGCCTCGAAGTCATCCGACCGCGCACTGCGTCGATTGAAATGAGATCCGCCCGCCATGGAGAGATGGTTGATCATGTCGCTTTCCGTAATTGGTTTGAAGGAAAAGGATAGCTTGTGACCCAAAATTTCAAATTCAATACCTTCCAAAAAGTCCGAAACGACAGCTGTCACTAACGTTATGATATTGCCCAGCATGGCCCGTTGCCATGCCAACGGGAAGAGCTTCAACAGTGGTGCTGATATTTGACAAGACGACAGCAGAGTTTCAACAACGGCATCACGCTGAACAAAGTCATCATCCGAAAAGTCGTAGCCGTAGCCCTTGTCCCCATTCTTTCTTGAGCCACGTCGCATGGCACCCTGCAGGGCATCGCGAGCATAATTTGGATTGCGACTGCCAGGAATAATCCCTTGCCTGCTCATGGGTGGCAGGTCGGGAGTGGCCTCCATTGCCAGTCGGATATCTGTGTGTGTCATGATATTTACTCCGTGAATGGCCGAAATGCTTCTAGAAAGGACTTCCATAATTGCTTTGGCAATGGATTTGTACGCAGCCTGTTCGGCTGTTTCTCCAATCTTCTCACCCAAGGTCTGTTTTGATCCAATACTCTGTCGCAGGAGCCAGTTTCCTCCATTACTGCCCCCTGTATTATCTTTGTTGCGTTGTCTTTTGCTGCCAAAATCGTCGTCGTCGTCGTCGTCGTCAGCCAGAAATTCATCTGGATCATCATCGTCCTCCGCTTCCGACTGCCACAGATCCGTATGATTCAGCTTTACCAATCGATGAGACGAGATTAAAAAGTCCAAGTATTCTTCCACCAGATCGTCCGGTGGAAAATTCATCTTCCGAGTCGTGATTGTGGTAACATTTCCTCCGCGTTTTTTGATGCGTTCGGTTGTGTAATTCCAAAGCGGATTATGACGCCGCTGCAGTTCGTCCTTTTCGCACGTCAACTCCCTCAGCGATTGCTGGGCTGCAGCCATTTGTTTATCAATTTCCAGGACCCGTTCCCTCCTGCGTTGCTCTTCTTCTAGTTCTTCGGGAGTCTTTCGAATGGACGGGATACCCGTCATACCAGTAGCAACCGTTTCAATATGTTGCTTCGCCACTTCTGGAATGTCCACTGGCACTACTTTTCTCCGACCAAACCATCCACCTTTTCGTGCCATGGAATCTCTTTTTTTCTCGTCGTTGGCAATTCTTTCAACGACTCCTTCTCGTGCTTTGTCAATGGCAGCAATTCTACGCCGTACGTTCACCAATTCTTCCTCTGGAATGGTTCTTGGCTCTGGCATTGTCAAGATCGATTTATGAGTCGATTTGGGTTTTCCACTAAGGATTCCATGCAGTCCTGTAACTCTGGCAGTTACCTTTCGTATCGGTCGCAACGTTCTAGATAGTCGAAAGGCCGGGCTGATACGAGATAAACCCAATGACGTCAATCCGTCAATGACAGCCCACTGTGTCGAATCGTCGTCCATACCAACAAAAAAAGAATTATATATACATAACATATATAAAATCGTATAGTATGCATCGTGAGGAGTGTGGAAACGAAAAAGCAAAAAAAAAAAAACGACAACAACACACTGTACATAATGAATGTGGAACACAAGAAATCATACAGTACACAGAACATCATCATTCATTACAGAGTCAATCAATAGTAGTAGGTTCTACTTCTTTTCAACGTACCGCTCCTGTAGAAACATAATCATAATCATCATTACCATAATCGTTGTCGTTGTCGGGAAGATCTTGATTTTCCGAAGCTTGTTGCAAAAGTGATGTAATATTCTTGACACGTTCGTACTTATTTTGTTGTTGTTGTTGTTGTTGTTGTTGTTGTTGTTGTTGTTGTTGTTGTTGTTGTTGTTGTTGTTGTTGTTGTTGTTGTATTTCCGTACTTTTGGGTATGGTCGTCGTCGTCGTCGTCGCTGTCATTCTTATTTCATGCTTTTCTTTTTCTTCTACCTGTTGTTGTTTCGTAGAAGTTGACAAAAGATCACTCTTTGTACGTTGCGTTTCCTTTCCATAGTGTTGTTCTGGTTGGTTTTGGTTTAGTTGTTGTGCGGACGACGACACTGTTGTTGGTGGTGGTGTCGTCTTGGACGATTTTTTATGTTTTTTTCTGTGGTGGTGTTGATGTTGTTTCTTCGTACGACTCTCATTATCGTTCCTGCTTGTCGTGGTGATATTATTATTATTATTACTATTGGTACGACCATCGTGACGGTTGTTCGTATCTGGACCTGGACGATCGGGTAATTGTTGCGTCCATACATTTACCCACCAAAGTTTGGCTAAATCAGCTTCTGCTTTGGACTTGGCCTCAGATTCATCTTTCTGGTTTTCCTGCTGCTGCTGCTGCTGTTGTTGTTGTTGCGGTGGTGGTGACGTTGGTGATTGTGGTAATAAATTGCCTTTATTGGAAGAAGCAATGCTCTGTGCGTCACTGTCTGTTTCTTCGATAATAACAGAATCAATTGCATCCGTTGCTGCTTCTGATGATGATGATGATGATGTTGATTCTGATGCTGACGTTATTGCTTCGGATGATGCTGCTGATGGAGGAGGAGGAGGAGGAGGAGGAGGAGGAGAAAGCCATCTAAAAATGTTGCTGACGTTATTTTGTACATTATTATTAGTATCATCACTTTTGGTATTTGCAGATGATAATGCAGCTGTTGCCGTCAAGGCTCCACCGCGTCGTTTTCTGGCTTGATCAAATTTGTCTTGCTGTTGTTGTTTTTGTTGTTGTTTCTTCGTTTTCTTTCTCTTGTTGTCATTGTTATAAACGACAGTATCCACAGTCTCGTCCATAGTAGTATCATCATTATTTTGGTTTTCCTGATTTTCTTCTGCTATTTTTTGTGCATCGGCCATGACATCCTCATTCAGTCTATACAGAGCATTGGCTGGTGAGGACCAAAAACCGGATGTTGCTTTCGATGATTCCGACATGACATCATCATCATCATCATCATTTTCTTCTTCATCTTCATTGTTGCCTTCTTCTCCTCCTCCTCGAATTGAGTATAACAAAGCACGTCGGATCGTGAAACGATCACTGGTAGCAGTCCTGGTCCTAGTAGCGGTGATCGTGGGTATAACGAATCGTGCCGATACAGTCATTGACGACGACAATGGCTTTCTCCTTTGTGAGAATAATAATAGTAGTATCCATTGAGATAGTAGTACCCAACGTACGAATATTCTGATACTTGAATATAAGGATGATGATGATGATGATGATGATGCTGTAACAACAATAATAGCTTGGAATGATGGACGTATCCTACCACTACCATAACCACCACCGGTAGTTGTTGTTGTAGCAGTACGTATACTACGTAATGGCATGATGGATGATGGAACCTTGGTAGCAAAGATTATATGAATAGTAATAATATCCTCACTCAATTCTTGTCACAAAGATAATGTTATTGTTTTAGCAAAGAGTTTTTGATGCAATATACAATTCTACTACAATAGCATTCTATGGTTTCTTCCCTATTAAACAACAGCAAGTTTTTTTTGTGGAGGTAGTACAATGGTAGCGTTTGATTGTTGTGGTGGTTGACACACGCGAGTTGTGAGTTTTCACAAGCAACGCGACAGCAACCACACACACAAAATTTTCAAAACGATTTTCATTTATTTTTTACTCTATTTTCTGATCGAAAGGTTGAAACGTCATACTTTTCCGCCCGGGTGGATATATCATTCATCTATCCGGGTGGATGAACATGATCTAAAACAAAACAAAAAACACCACCACCACCAACAACAACTAAAAAGCATGATCACAAATATTTTTTCGTTTGGATTTCTAATTTTTTTTCTTCCCTTCTTGAAAAATGGGAATAAAAAAATAAAAATGAGAATCGACGAGACGACTTCTCGTTCTTTTTAATACGTTGAACAAGAGGCGGCAGGTTTCATTGACGATTCAAATAAGATTATTATGATTATTTGACCCAAATAAATAAATAGCATTATAAAAAGTAAAAAGCATGATCATGATGCTCGCCAAGTCCTATGCTGTGAAGCGTGTCGTAACATGCTTTATTCTTTCCACCACGACTACTACTACTACTACTAATACCATACCACCAAAGTTCAGAATACCGACAACAATTTCTTCGTCACAACAACAACAGCAACAACAGCAACAGCAACAAACATCATCATCATCATCGTCGCCATCACAACAAAACGTGGAAATAATGACACGTGAAAATATACGCGTGGCTGTGTTTCAACGAAAGAGTACAATGCCTACGTTTCCTTCCCATTGGGCCGGGATTAGTGGTTCGATCGAAAACGGTGAAACACCACAAGAAACAGCACAGCGGGAATTGCAAGAAGAAACCAACTTGGTACCAGTCTTATCTGAAACAGCAGCAACAACAACAGCCAATACTACTACTACCACTACCACAAATAATAATGTGTATGGTGAGTTTTATCCCATGGGTGGTCTTTATTTAGATGTTCCATTCCAAGTGGATAAAAAGATTCGTGTATATCCCTTTGTAGTCCATTTACTGGGTTCCCGCAACACCACCAATAAAGACAATAAAGACAATAATAGCAACAACGACGACGACAACAACAATACTATTGAGAACTTACTCCAATTAAAAGGTACGGAACATGATCGATTTCAATTTATTTCTATACCAGAATTGGAAGCACTACAACCGACCGTTCCTGGTTTAGCAGATGCCTTTCATCGTGCAACGCACGGACAGTACATGGCACAATCCGTACTTCCAGAATCGATTTGGGAATGGTCGTGTGATCGCGTAAATGGTGCTGCTGCGTTGACCAAACAAATTATGACACAAATAATCATGATATCAATCGTACAAGAAGACGAACTGCTTCTTTGTCAACAGCAGCAGCAGCAGCAGCAGCAATCGTCAACGATTTTTGAAACCATTGCCGCCTTACGTCCTACCATGGTACCGATTGTGAATGTCATGCGAACATTCGAAGAACTCAAAAATAAACAGCAAGAATCAAAGGATTCACGGAGTGGTGGTGGTGGTGGTGGTGATAGTAATGAACAACAACAACGACTACTACTACAAGATGCTGGAAGAAACATTTTAAATTCACTGGACGTGGAACTGGAACGGTGCTTACAACTTGGAGCTGACACATTGGCAAAGCTATACCAAGAGGCAATCACAAAAGCAACTACCAACTCAAATCCAGCACCAATATGTTTTACAATTGCTACCTTTAGTCGGTCTTCCACTATTTGGAAAATCATTCAACGATTTCTGGAACAGAACTCGTTGGAAAGACAAAAACATCCAGTCACGATCAATATTCTCTGCGCCAAGAGCACACCGGGTGACGAAGGGAAATTCATGGCAGAAGATTTGTCTGCAGTCGCTAAGAACTACAAAGACTGGGTCACAGTCACCTGCATTGGTGATGAAATCTTGCACCAATCGATTCATCAAGGCACCGTCCAGGTTGTTCTAGTAGGATCAGATTGCGTCATGGAACAACAAGTTATCAATAAGGTCGGCACAAAAGCTCTTGCGGAGACTTGTCGTCGTGGTGCCAACGTGTCAATGATAAGCTGTGCTGATCGGTGGAAACTCTGGGATGATATCTTTCCACCACCCCTAGAAGACATCTTTGAATGTGTACCACGCAATCTCATGGATTATGTGCTCGTTCCGGAACCTTTAGAAAGAACAACGCAGCAGTGCAGTAAATAATAACGAAGGTTACAGTAGGTGCTACGATCAAATTGGCTTCCATTTTATAAAGAAGAGACCAAGACATTGATAAACCATTTATGCATTGGTCAATCGTGTGCTTGATATAAATCGAAATTATCCACCTTTCTAAACATAACAAATAGATTCAACTTCTTAGGTAGTCTTGGGTTGAGTCCATCCTGCAGGAACGAGGTTGTCGTTAATGATCTCGCGGTGACAAGACCACACAAGCTTGATGGCCTCCGGAGTTCCAATACCGGCCCCGCGGGGATCTCCAGCTGGACCGAACCAATGGTTTTGAGGAGCGCCAGTTGTTCGGGCACGCTTTCCAGCATACGTTGTTCCATTTACAGTGTTGGCCAGTACACGAGTCTGGAATGCAGGATCATTGGATACAACTGCAGCAGTTAAATGATGCGACATACGCTCTGTGGCTTCCAGCACCTGGTCCAAGGTATTGTCATTGTAAAAGGTAATAACCTGGAATGGCGCAAACAGTTCTGTCACGCAAGTTTCAAAATTCTCCTCCTTCATCATCTCTTCCAATGGGACAAACACAGCCGTTGGTTCTACTGCTCCATACTTCTCAGGAATTTTGTGGTTTTCAAGCTCCTTTCCACCCCACATCACACTAGCACCGGGGATACTGGCAAGTCTTTCCGTGTGACCAAGAAAGTCCTTCGTCGTCACAGTCAAAATAGGGCCAATGGTGAAATCATCCACGGATCTCTTGGATACATTCTCCTTCAACTTTTCCATCAGACCAGACTCCTTCCAATTTTCATGAATAAATACAATGGATTGAGCAGAGCATTTTTGTCCTAGAGAAGCATAGGCATCTTGGTCACACTGCCAAGCCACATAATCTACATCAGACACATCCGGCCCAATAATTTTCCAATCAAACCCTGCATCTTCAAGCTTAACCTTTCCGTGGGTTGCCCTGGATAGAATCTCGCCAACCTTGGATGATCCAGTGAACTGGGTAAGTCGCAGAGGTGTGTCTTCAATGACCTTTTGAGCTACAGGTCCCCTGCAGTTCAAAAAATCAACGTCCTTTGAGTCCATTCCACAGTGCTGCAACAAAAGCAAAAATTGTTCCATGACGACAGAAACCTGCTCAGATGGCTTCAAAACTGGCTTGTTTCCCATAAAGAGCGCACCCATCAACTGAAGCACAGGAATTTCCAAAGGGAAATTAAATGGGGTAATGATTCCCACAGGGCCATACGGCCAGCGATGCCCAACGCTCATTTGTCCATAATGGTCACCAGGAACTCCAAATGACTGCGCCAAACGCCGAACGTTGTCTCCGGCAAAATTATTCAAAAAAGCAGCAGTGACGGTGACTTCTCCCATGGCTTGAGCATGAGATTTTGGGACGCACGCCTGGATAGATCTCGCGAAAAACTCGGCAATTTCCGGTTGCATCAAGGCATTGCCAGCCTTTGATCGATTTAAAGCAAATCAATGAGAAAAAGAAATGTAGAAGCAAAATTAAAATCGTGTCAGGTATTTTTATAAGTGTCTTCCCAAGACTTTTTCCACGTCGTTTTCGCAAGAAATAATCTTTTTTCGATAACAAAATATGGTCATACCTTGCGACTAATCTCTCCGTATTGAACATAGCGTTCCGGGTTCTTCAAAGGATTGTGCATACCAGTTTTAGGGCACTTTCTTAGGCTCTCTAGGAAGGGTCCTAATTCATCCGGTTGCGTGTCGGGTACGGTAAAGAGGGGATGCATATCTCTATCCAAAGGATGAGGGATCACAATTTTGGACTTGGTATCATCAGTCCAGACACCATCGACACAATTTTTAACACTGTAAACATCTGCCGTTGTGCCCAGCGCGTCAGGGTCAATGGTCGCCCACTCGGGAACAGAGGCGAAGTTTCGTGCAATGCTGCTTCCTGCAACGGCCTTGCGAGCAAAAGGCGTGACGCCATTGGCAATTTTCTGGGTCGTCAATCGTAGCATTGTCATGTAAACCAATAATAAAACAAAAAAGTTGAAACTGGTTTTAATATCAGCAATTTCTTAATTTTACAGACTTCGATAGACTAAAATGGCGTCTTCTTCCAAGGCGCAATTTCGAGAATGGCTATGAAGGCTAAAAAAAAAGACTACCATGAAGGCTAAAAAAAAAGACTACCGTTGTCACGTTCACGACAGAATCGGTATCTTTGGATCGCTTTCGAAAGATGACGTCATGTTTAATTTAGAAGCACACTTTTTCCGATTGTCTAAAGGCAGGAAATTACTACTAGCCCTAGTAGCTACGAGTAGTAGTACAGTACTCTACCCCGGAGTAGCTATCGTAACATTATCATAGTAAGGTGATACTCGATTTTCTCAGTACTCGTAGTCTAGCAGTAGACTAGTAGTAGTAGTTGTAAGCATGGAGAATGAGCAGGTTGGACAATAGCATCAACTAAAAATATGTAGTTTCCGCCTTTATTGGACTGGTAAGCTCACGTACACACCATAAAAGTACTCAAATAGTTATAAAGAATCTATCATGTTGACAAAATATTCATCAATTGATCAATCTTGAGGCTCGAAAATAACCACAGTGATGGGGTCGTCGATACTTCCTCCATTGTCAACATTGCCTCCAATGCCACTGCGCAGAAATGGGATGATTGGACCGAGGGATGTTTCTTGTTGGGAGCTGACAGGGCCCAAAGTAGTTACATGAAATTTCCACTGGCTGGTTGGAGCAAGTGCTTCCGGGACAATGTCCTTCATAATCGCCTTTCGGGCATCCGCAAACGTGGAATATTTCATCGACGGTAGCTTCAAAAATCCAATGTTCACTTCGTTCGTACTATTGTCCACCTCGTTTTTGTTGTCCGATAGAGTTCGCTTGACAATCCGACAAAAGAGTGGACCGGATTTGCGCATTTTCTTTTTGATCGTCTTGTCCACATCGTTTTTGATTCCAGTGACATTGACAGGGTCCGTCTCTTTTCCGGCGGGAGCTTTGCGCTTCTTTTTCCTTTTGGGGATCGGTAAGAGCTGCGCCTGCTCTTCGTTGCGATTCCAATCGAGTCGAATATCCAACGGTTTGTCTTCCTCTATGATGGCCGCTTGCAAGGCCAGTTGAAACTGTCGGGACCGCACCTTTCCCGCGGCCCGGGCGGTCCTTCCCAAATGATAATTATCGGCCAATCCTTCCGTCCAGCCCATGAGCTTACTGTTGCTCATGACAGCGAACGGTGCTTCCTGGCATTCAAAAAAGTACACCAAATGTTTCTTGCCCAGGTTCTTTTTAGCCGTTTGTCGGGCACTTCCTTCTGTCAAGCGGGGATCAAAAATACAAGACGGCCACCAACCAAAACCAATTCCTCCATAAGCCCAACATACTTCACCGAAGCGGGCCGTGTAATCCCGGGGCAGTGCAACCACGAGACTGTTGAGGCCGTCATCTTTTTTCCCCTTTTTGGATTTTCCGGTACACTTGGCTAAAAGAAACGAAATATTGGCACGAAGTAGTGTTGGGTTAGTTCTTGAAAATGACAACAACAAAAAGGATGCTGCTGCTGCTGCTGCTGTTGCTTCACACGTACCACAAAACCAATCGTCCACAGGCACGGCATGCAAGGGAGGATTTAAACAATAAATATGGTACTCATCGTTACATATTTCACATAACATGAGATTGATGTGATCATCATCTCGATAACATACTCGACATCCCTCTTTGGGAGCGTTGGCATCATCATCGTCGTCGTCGTCGTCGTCGTCACCATCAATCATGCCGAAGTCACCCGGAGTCGATATCGCTGCTGTCGGCGGTAAATCACCCGTCGATTTCAACGCCTGAATCAAGCGCCGCCGTTCGCTTTCATCGAGAAACATCCCGGATCGCGATGCCATGTTACAAATAATGAAGTTTTGATTTTTGGAGGGAGGGCGGGAGTTGGGATTGGGTGCCGGTTGTGAATAGCTGCTACAGGTCTCTTCCAGGGTTGGTTTTGGATCTTTCTTTTGTAATACTCAGTAGTTGTGACGTTGTTACGTTCGCTCAGCAAAAGATTTAGTACGGGACGTGCTTATACACTAGTAATAAATATTCTTCCTTATCTGTTGCTGCTTCTCTCAAGCTCCTGTTGCTTATAAAACATATGAAATGCTAGTTAGCTAGCTAAATACGAGTAGTTTACTCTAACAAGCAAGACACGATGTGTGTCTGTTGCAAGAGTTCATGCGGGCCGGTCTTGATTCTCTCGCTTGGTGTCCGTCTTGCTGCATGCCATGGTTTGCGCTGCTTTAAGTTTTTGAGCTTTGAACCCTATACCTAATAAAGATAAAAGATGATTATTTAAAAAAGTAAAAAAATATTAAAAAAATATTGAGATAAATGTGCGCACCCACACCCCCAACATGCCGATGTGTAATGGTAGTAGTCTATCTACCACCCCATCCACTTCGACAAAACAATCATCACTTTAAGCTCCACTCTTCACTATTCATCTAACAATGAATATTTGGACGATACTACCATATTCTTGGATCGTTATCGTACTAGTATGGTTGACCGTTCCTGTGGTGGCAGCAGCAGCAGCAGCTTCTGCTGACGCTGCACCTACGGTCAATATTTTTCCACGAGGTGGTACTGCCACCACCACCACCACCAGCAGATCATCTACGTTCAATGGAGGTCCTGTTCAAATCTTTGTCAAAACCGTGATGGATGCTCGTCGTCATCTGGTTGCTGCTGCTGGTACGTACAGTACAGTAAAACGTTGTACCGTGTAATAATACAAAGTTGGCAAGAAAAGTGCCATGCATGCATGCATGCATATTTGTATCTATGTTTTGCCATTCCCACTCATTCATTTATCACTTCATTCATTTTTTGGTGCACTTTTTCCAATCACTTGGAACTTATACTCTGTATTCACTTCTTTTTTTAAATCTCGTCGTGCACAACAACTCAAGTGGCACGCAGTACCTCCATTTTTGCCATGTATCCTGTAGACACCATCAAAACTCGCATTCAAATGGATCAAAAGAATCCTTTCCGTGTCGCTGGACTTTACAAGGGTGTGGATGGATCTCTCTTGGGACAGGTACCATACGGGTAAGGTCGTATCACAGGGGTGTTGTACTGATCCAGGAGTTTTGTTTGGGAGGAAAGGCTCGTGTGATGTATTTGCTCCCGGAAATCTCTCACCGATTGTATTCTTATACCACCTGCCTTTTGTGAACAATCCAACACAAACCAAACCGCCGCACATAACACAATACACAAACAGTGTCTTGACCTTTGGTTCTTACGAAGTCTACAAAAATGCACTTCTCGATCGCTACCCCAACACCAAACCTATTTTTCTGTATGCTCTTTCCGCTATCATGGGTGATCTGACAGGTTCTGGCATTCTCTGTCCTTCTGAAGTCATCAAGCAACAAATGCAGGCTGGTATGTATTCAAGTACGACCGAAGCCTTTACGACTATTCTGAAAAACAAGGGCATCCCGGGATTGTACCAAGGATATCTGGGCGGTATTACCCGAGATGTGCCCTTTCGTGTAGCTCAATTGACAACATACGAACTTACCAAGAATGCTTATTTGCGTCTCAAAAAATACCGACAACTTCACAATAGCAAGTCAAACAAAAAGAAGACAGCTGCTGCTGCGGAACTTGAATTGACTGCGGTGGAAACTGCCATTTGTGGAGCTGTTGCAGGAACGTTTTCGGCAGGGATAACATCTCCACTGGATCGTATCAAAACACTTCTCATGACAGATGGTGCCGCCTACGGAGGAACAGTGGCATCGTGTGCCTCTAAAATTTGGCAAGAGGAAGGTCTGCGAGGATTTGCTACGGGCGTCGTTCCCCGTGTGACCTACATTGCCCCGAGTGTGGTCATTTTCTTTATTGCCTACGAACAAGTACAACAGAGATTGAAACATTGGCAAACGAATCCCTAAGTTAAACAAAGGCTACTGCAGTAAAAAGTTTTTGTTTGTTTGGGTTTATTGAGCATGGGAGTACTCAAACACTACTGCTACTAGTAGTAGTATTGTAACCGTACTCGCTCGTACTGTATTGTTAGCAAAGTTATGGTGAGCTTCATCAGGTTTGGTTGTGTGAACTGTTCGGGCTCCCCCGGAAGCACATTCATTCTCATTATTGTGACGCTTCCTCAGTCATGCGGGATTCAGCATTGTTCAAAACCCAAGAAACTTACTACTCAAGACTAGGTCAAGTAGAGCTAGTAGACTGTAATACAGTAACGACCGAACACAATACGAGTCAACAACAACAGCAAAGCTTCTGAGAAGAGGACCAAGTCTCTCCTAGACGGCCGATCGTTTACCAGAACACTAGAGTAAACAGCTAGCAAGCGAATATAACACGAAGAAACACTAGCAGCCAACAAACGAACAAACGAACCAATCAATTAGCCAAGCAAAAATAACGACCAAGGACGAAGCATGGATTCGTTTTCGAGCATCGATGCACCGCACAACTTAATGTTGACCGCCAAACCTCATGCTTTTGCTGGAGCTATTTTAACCCCCAAGCATGCTCGTGAACTGACACCCTCTCTGTGTCTGGCCATTACATCGGCTTTGGCCGAACAAGCCTACCGGAAAGATGCCATTCCGTATACATCATGGATAACCGAGGCTTGGAAGGTATTGGGATGGTCTGAACCTAGGTAGGTAGGGCAATGATATGATGGTTTCGATCTGTTGATGTGTAGTAGTGAAGAAGGACCCATGATAAAGCCATCAGAGTTATAAGCTTCGATATCCTCTCGCATGATTCCATTACCCTTACATCTCTCCACTGATTTCTTCATTTCTTCTACAGTGCTGCTCTGTTTTGGGAAATTGTAAGTAAAGTACTTGTTCTAGTTTCTACTGTAGTTCCTTCGAATTTGAATTTTTTTTTCATCTGCTTATACCATTATCGCCTTCAAAAATAGACCACCATGTATCACACACTCTATTTGGCCGGGCGAGCACATGCCAGTGATTTCCAAGAAGCCAACCACATTCCTCCCATCTTATCTTGTGGAAGCGCCAGCAGCGTAGGCAGTGGCACCACCCATCGAACCGATTCCAATACCATTTCCAACAATAGTGCCACCTTTGACAAGAAGAAATTCTCCACATCGGTATCGGCCAAAGAATTGCCCGTATGGTTGGTTGGTACCTTTTTGTTGTTGCACTGCGAAGAAATGGCATTTTTGCGAAATCTATCGGGTCAGGATGACCGGCGATTTTACGGCAATTCACCAGCCGGTGCAGATGCATCCAGAGCTGATTTTACCACTTTGATGAAAAACTCCTCTCTTTCAACCAGGTACGAATGCTGTTTATATTTGGAAAAAAGTCTATTTTGTGACTGTTGTATACAAATAGGAATGAACGGATGCAATGATTACACAATGATCACTTCTTTTTGACTGACCTGTCCTATCACATCCAATCGCGAAAAAGAACCAAATTGCATGCTGGCAGTGTAGAGGGCAATTCACACTGTACCGCCTATTTGCTTCGGCAGCTCCGTAAAATTCTCCTTCTTTCGGCGGCCTCCCACAATGCCAATGCTGTTCGGGCTTGTTCCCATTTGGCGGCCATTCCATCTCCAGCACCTGAGCCTCCCGCCGGCGATCAGATTGGTTGGACTCGAAAGCGGTATTCTGCCGAGGAAATACGGCGCAAACACGATGATGAACACGGAAATGTCGGAATGACAGTCCGGTTGACCATGGAGGATTTAGAGCGCCTCCATTTTTTGTTGCAGCCACAACATGGAGGAGGCATTGACGACCCGCCGTTAAGAATTGGAGAATTTTTGTGGTCCAGTCTCTACGGATCAGCTGTGCCCCCGACAGCTTCCATTCCGATTGGCGATGTGGAGCGCGAAGTTCGACGTCACTTGGAAATGGAATTAGCATTGGCAGGAGCGGACAAGGATGCTAAGAAAAACTCGACAGATGATGAGGAAGCTGCGAGTTCGGCTCTGGCCAATCTTGCCTTGACAGATAAGACAAGCAAGGATGCCAAACAATCTGGGCAGTTGAAGGAGCGAAGTTATACGCATCTTCGCGCAACCACAATTCTTCTCAAGCCCCATCATCAAGATGAATCCTCGGGTGGTGGTTCGGCTACATCGGTAGAGCAACAAACTCCGAATACCACGGCACCGTCCAGTGGTCGACTACACGATTTGCTAATATCGGATTGTTCTGATGTCCACATTTATCTACTACAGCCATTTGAGCAGGCTACCATTTCTGGCTGCACCGGTTGCACGGTAGTTGTTGGAGCAGTGGCTGGTTTATTACATGTTGTCGACTGCGAAAAGACAAAAATCACCGTTGCAGCCAGGCGCATTCTGATCAGCAACTCGAGTGAGGTGCAGCTATATGTATTCACGCCCAGCCCGCCTTTATTAGTTGGAGACAATCGCACTTGTCAAATAGCACCGTACAACAGCTACTATGATGGGTTGCGGGAGGACCTCTTGGCAACTGGCCTGGCTGCTGCTGCTCTCCTTCCCGAAAGCCAGTCTCCGTTCCATGGTAGTCGGAGTATTGAAACGGAAGGAGCATGGCCGGCATTGCAATGTGCCAGCAACAAATGGAAACAACCTCTCGAACTTGCCAAGCTTGAAATACCGCAAGTTCCTCTGACGGCTGGCAGTGCACCAGGAGGATCACCTGCGTCTCCTACGGGATCAGCGTCGCCTGGAGCTGATGACAAGGCTGTCTCGGGAGGGAAGCCAGGGACTGGCAATGATGCGGCCTGTTTGCATGCGCCTATTCTTTTGCCGGCTTCTGAGTTTCGTGTTTTATTTGTTCCGTGGGAAAGTGAAGCATCTAAACAGCGACGGCTGGAATCAAAGGCAGAGGAAGGAAAAGAAAACGAGGAAAGCAATGACGGTCCAATGGCGAGCCAATACTGCCGTCTCTTGGCAGAGGTCATCCAGCTGTCGCCGTTCCGACTTCCGGCGGAATACGAGCGACGCGCTCATTTGATGGCGGATCGAATGAAAAATATTCAGCAGGCTGTTCAGAAGAACTTGACAGAAGAGCAGCGTGAAAAGTTCGAGGAAGAGCTTAACCGAGGTTTCCGAGAGTGGCTGGTTTCCAGTGGCAACCTGCGCCAGATTCTGGATCTTGTGCGAGAAGGAATGTAAAGATATGTCAACTTGTTTTTGTGTATTGCATCTCAAAAGCTTTCTGACTATGGAACTAGGTTTGAGTGTACAGTGGATACATTTGACTGATTCTACAATAAACGACTTACTATTATATCGATGTATCTCAAATAAAACCCAACATATCCGTCTAGGCTTCTTAGAGGGATTTTTCCTCGGGTCCATATTCATCGCCGACAGGTCGCATCACTTCAATCAGCTGCAAATCGAGCTTGTCGACAACCGATCCTAAACCAGAGGGGCTGGATCGTCTCCACCTAGGCACAGGATCTTGTGTTCGAGAGCGGGTTCGCTGCATTTCCTGTTCTCTTCGAATTCGTCGAATCCTGGCGGCACGCAGAATGTCACATGATCTTGTAGACTTGGACATTTCGTCTTCACTGCCTGAAGATTCATCATCAAAAGGCGCCATATGAATACCACACCTCATCTCGCGTTCAATCTTCCATGATCTCTCGCTTTCAAATGAGTTTGACAGGTCCTGCGGGGCTGATTCCTGTTCGCTATGAAAACTATTACTAGGTGAAGAGTGCATGGGAGATGGAGTCATAGGTTCAGTCAAGGCCGGACTCAATGGAAGTGACCATTGGTCCTGATAGATGATGAGCTTGCTCGTAGGACCTTCTTTTCGGTCCTTTGTTAAGGCTTTGCAAGAATCTATTTTCTTTGTTTCTCCATCGCCGACAATGGATGACGGTGTACCCAATTTACCTGCCGTCTCACCTGAAAAGGAAGTGCTAGAATCTTTTGCATTTGAAGAAGTTGAAGCAGGGTCTTCGTTCGGCGTGGCATCTACTTCAGTGGAAGGAAGCTGGCCAAGACGAGAATCGGGGGGATCATTCACTGGTTTACTTTTGGCGGGAGTTGTGAAGCACTCTGAGCGTTCTGATGAGAATGAAATTGAAGCCACTGGATCTTCTTCCTCGGAATAGAGTGACAGGTCCAGCGGAGGGTCTGGTAAAATGGCAAAACTTAAAGCATCGGCTTTTCGGTCTGTGTTCGAACTGCCAGTCTCAGCAGGATTCTTAGGGGGGCGTGCTGGTGGAATAACAGGAGCGCATTGTAAACCCTCCATTTTGCTTGGAGGGTCAATTCCAGAGTTTGAGTTGGTTGAGCGAAACAAGTGAGTGCTAACAGTAGACACACTAGCGTGATCCTCCGAGTACAATGATTGATGATTTCGATGCACCCGCGTTCCCACAGGTCTGAAACTACTGGCGGGAGCTGACCTCGATCGCACCAATTCGTACGGCGATTCTTCATCGGATTTTAAATCAGCGTCAGTTTCCTCCGGAATGAACGTGTCAAGCAGAGATCCCGATGAAACTACGGATCGAACAGACGAGTAGCCTCGACTCCCGCCACGGATTTGCCTTCGTCGGGTACGTGCAGCCATTATTCGTTGGTACTCTTCACTGCTGGAAGACTCGGATGATGATTCCGATGCAGCAGAATCGAAATCTCCATCCATGATGTCTTCGAACGATGCTGAAAATGTGGAAGTAATAAGTGCTTCTGGCTCGTCCTCCGAGGTAGAAACAGAGTTGGAACTCATGTAAGCAATTACAGGATCTGGTACATCTTCCGAAGTAGAATCGTCCGATTCCATGCTATAGGAAATGACTGGGTCAGGGAAACCTTCATTCTTGATGCGCCTTCGGTTTTGACGTAAAACGGACAAGGCTCTCGGGTCAAAACAGGGGAATTCTGCCTGCCGCGTTGGAGTTCCTGGGACGTCTGGGACATCAGGCAGTTCTCCATTTGCATTGGTTTGAACAAAGACCTCTTGCATGGGCAATGGTGGTTCCATGTCGTCGTCGTCGTCGTCGTCGTCCATCAGAGCAGTGTATTTCTTTTTCTTTGACTTTTTCACTCTCGATCTCTTCTTCAGGTTTTCGGTGAGATTTTTAATCACAGTGGTTCGCTTGACACCTTCTTTCTCGCTTGCATTTTGCGTTGAGTCTCTCGTAACCTCTGGAGCATTTCTTGCGTTGTCGATTGCTTCGTCCTTAGGCTTATCTGATGAAGTATTCGATGTGACCCGACACTCCAAATCGGCGTATGCCCTTTGTGTATTGTCAAAAAGAATAATTGCCCTTTCAGTAACAATGTCTCGCTGAGTATCAAGACTACAACATAATATTGAATCATCCTCATTTGGTACAATACTGGTATTTCTTGAAAATGGCGCCAAAGCGTTCGAAGCAAGAACTGCCCTCTCCGTATCATTGTCCTGTTGGGTATCGATACTATGCAACATCGAATCATCCTCGTTTGTAGCAAAACTTGCATTTCTCGAAGGAGGCGCCAGCTGACTAGTAGTTGCAGGGAGTCGGCCCTCTTCGGCCATCAATTGTAGGTCATCACCGTCAATATTTTTCACGTCATTCGCGTCATGTTGACCTCCAACATTTGTGCCAATATTCAACGCGAATGGTGACCGATGATCGTCTGTGAAATGATAAGGGACAATCTGATTATTTAAAGCACCTTGTTCGTCAGCTTGAGTAAGTGAGTCTGTTTGATTTCGAGGAAGTTCCACAGAGGCGGCGCAGTTTCTCTCACCCATCCACCTTTGTATCTCATTCAGTATGCCCGCCTTCCTATTCTTTTGTTTGCCAGGAATTTCAATAAGAAGCGGCGCCTGTGACTCTCCATCACCTGCATTCGTGGGAAAAGCTGCTGGAGCTGCGTGCGCAGAAAGGACCTGGCCCTCTCCAGCGGTTGTTGCCGCCTGGTGTGGTTTGGTTCTCCAGGCATTCATTTCATCTGCCCATCGAGGCGGTTCTAGAAACTGCGTCGCCAATGTCACTACCACCCAGCAAACTGTGCTAGATATCAAAAACCAACTTCCATTTGACAAGTTGCAACTTTGTTGTGTCCCAAACGAAGTGCAAGGGTCAACGTCAAAGATTAGAAATACGGGTATCTGCAAGATGGCTGTTATAGCTGCAAAGACTCCCAAAAGCTTCCAATTCGTGTTCGTAGGACCGAGAAAGGAGCTGAGAGCCAAACTGAGGACAACAGTAAAGGACCCAAACGCAATGCCGGCAAAGAGCGAGATCTGCGACAAGAGGTACATTAAGCTCTTTTGCAATACATTATCATAGAGTGCATTGCCCGTCAGGACTCCAATATGAGTCATAGTATGGAAATGGGGGCTGGAATCTGGGATATAAAGAAATGATCCTTCGTCAGCTTCGACTTTCAAGAACGACTCTGTAACTCCCGCTACGGCCAGTAGGCCCAGAGCACAGACGGAAAAGCTGGCCGCAAACAGAGCAGACAAACGATGCACGAACTGATGGCCCATTTTGCATTGATGTTATGTTGTGTTATGTGCAGTACTAGTGGTAGTGGTTGTGTCTTGTGTCAAGTACGTCGTGAGGGAAATAAAAAATAAAACAGGCACTACTTTGTTGAGCCTCTTTGCTGTAATCTGCCAGGATAATTAATTCATCCGCCTTCGAATTACTCGCTCTGTAAACTTTCGCCCAGGTTTGGAAGTAGACTTCTCTCAGTCTCGTTGTGTTGTGTTACTGTGAATATTATTATGTGGTTCTAGGTTTTTGTGTCCAAGCCGAGCCGGTTGCCTTGCTATTCTGTTTTCTGTCATTTTTTGGCGCCAAACCGTTGAATCTGCATCACTTCAGTCGTGCTTTCGTTCTTTTCTTTCCAATCGAAACATTTGGATCCCGCGGGCTTCAGCGCTGCCGTCTCTTACTACTCCGAGTAGTAATTATCAGTACTACTATCTACTACTAGCTAGAGAGACGAGCTAGCTCTAATAGCACCAGTAGTAAAAGAGTACTCCTCTAGTACTACTACTACTACTACTAGCTAGTAGAGTGCTAGTACTACTAGTAGTAGTAGACTACTACTAGCTAGTACTACTACTAGTAGCAACTCCCTACTAGTAGTAGTAATACTAGTAGCTACTACTAGCTAGCTAGTAGTAGACCAGTACAGGTCTACAAGTGAGGATACTACTACTACTCTACTCGTACTCGAGTAGTACCGTTCTCGAGCGAGCACAACGAGTATTGTAGTAGCTACTACTCCTTGGGAGTGGTACCGTAGTACTTGTACTTGTTCAATCTTGTAGGTGTTGTTTGAAATTACACGGCTCATGAATACAAAATGCGAGAGTAGGGTGTTTAGTGGTGTAGATAATAATATCATGATGACCTAATCAGAGCGTAAAAAAATGAAAATCTAATACTGCGAACTCTTTTGTTGTGCAAATTGAAGTGGACCAGAGCTGCAGATGTGCGGGCAAATAGTTGCGCCAGAGCATCAAACGGAAAGAACAGAAAGCAGACAGCACGAGAGGGAGAGGCAAACTTGATGACAACATGGACCTGTTTGTGCAGCTTTACAGTTGACGAGTGGTTATCGATTACAGTAGGTATTTGCTGCATTACAAATCTGAGACAAGTGTGGCCTACCTGGTCATATCAGGCCATTCCACTTCTACACGGCTTCTGGGATATTGGTCGGACTGGAGATTCCAGTCTATCTACAAATAATAGCTTAAGCTTTCCATTGATACGGTAAACTAACATGATTGTGTTTATTTTGCTCCAAAGATGGCTCGCTTGGCAAAGGCAGGAAGCACAAACGATGCCTTGTGAAGTTCGGGTGTATAATAACGCAATGCTTTCTGAGTTTCTTCACTAGGAGTCCTAGCAGGAGAGGAACATTCTCCTCTTTCCTTGGTGGCAATGATGAATCCAATCTGTCCCGAGGGATACGTTGGAATTGTTGTGTAAGCGTACTCCACCGTTGTATAAAAGGAGGCGATCGCCTTCACGAGAGGATTGATTAAATTGACGTGAAGCCACATACATTCTCCCTGTGTACAGATAATTCCACCTTCCCGCAGGGCACCGTGCATGGCTTTGTAAAAGGGCGTTTCGAACAAAACACCAGCAGGTCCAATGGGATCCGAAGAGTCAGTGATAATAACATCAAAGGATGCTTGATTCTCGGCCATGAACACAGCTCCGTCCATAACGTGAACTTTGACGCGTGGATCGTCATAACCCTTAGCAAGACTAGGAAAGTGCTTTTTGGAGATATCAATGACACCCTGATCCAATTCGCAAATGACGATCTCTTCTACTCCTTCGTGGCGAGCAACCTCACGCAAGACGCCTGATGAGTTGGCGGGGAATATTAGAGGAGGATTCGCAAACACAAATGGATCGTTGCGCAAATAGGTGCATGGTTTGCAAAATTCGCAGAAAAATCATTGAAGAAAAATGTAATGAGATACATTCTGAAACGCTTGGAAGCAGCCATTATCCAATACAATAACGTGTTCTCCAGTCTCACACAAACACTTGCGAAACACTTACCTCCATCGCCACCACCAATAACAAGGACACGCTTGGGATTAGAATGTGCGTACAGGGGAATATGAGCAATCATTTCCTGGTAGGAAAATTCGTCACGCTCGGTCACTTGAATAACGCCGTCCAAAACTAGCACCATCCCGTGGTTTTCCGACTCAAACACCAGGATATCTTGATACTTCGAACGATGGTGATCAATCACATTCTTCACCTTGAGACTCATGGCTTGACCAGGCCATAGTTCTCCCCGTTCATGGAACCATCCATCAATAATTAAATCAGTTCCACTATTTGCGGTGGGGGCGAAGTGGGGGGAGATGAAGATGGAAGATGAGCACACTTAATGAGAAAGTGGCAGTGGCAAGCTACTCATATTTCGATATTGTATACAAGATGAACCTACCATAATCCGTTTGGGGTGTTCTCGTTGCTCATCCTTGCTCTGTTTGTTGAGATAGGGCTGCTGTTGTGTGTGGCGGAACACACGAAGGTTATACAGTAGTGGAGCAAGACAAGTATTTGGAAAAGGTTTTTCATCCATACAATTAATGGTACTGGTATCGTGTTACTGTTTTTTTAGAATATTCCTTTTATTTAGATTTCTCGAAATTTTCATGATGTCAAATTTGTCGTTTGCACGCACGTGTGACAGAAAGACGACAAATCACCTTGATGTTTAGAAACTAATCTTGAATCCTTCCAAATTCCAGAAAAGATCACAATCCAACAGACCACCCTCTCCCCTCTCCTCGACTAGACTACTGGTACTACCTACGAGTACCATTCTTGTGCCACATAGCCAGGGTTACACAATGGAACTGCACGCGGGAGCCAATCATGCTGAATGGGAAGCTCTTCAGAACAAGAATTTGGAACTTTCCGACAATTCATTGTACTTCTTATTAGCTCTAGGCGTTGTCTCGGTATTACTCACCATCTATGCTTTGGGTTTTGTGGCCAAAATGGAAAAAGAAGCAAAGAGACATTAAAAAAAATGGAACGTCTAATTTAACGGGGATCACAACTATGGCGCCCGCAGGGCGCCAAGGTTACCTTAGGGCAACCATCGGCACCCCAAAGGGTGACAGAGTTGATCACAACCCGACCACACCCTCCAGAAGCAAAGAGACATTAGCTACTAGGTCGACAGATGATCCACAGTCCTGAAGCAGCAGGCAAGCACGAGAACCTGAACGAAAATCAAATGTTAACGACTACTAGTACTTACCATAGTAAAAGAGTAACTTAGTGCTATTATCTTTTTTAAAGGTTACTTCTACGATAAATCTTTGTAATGACAGCATAAGTGTGGCCAAGGCTCGCTCCTGGCGGTTGCAAATTTATGACCCATTGTTCGTGCCGGTTCCCGGATTCGTTATTGCACTCATATCAGAAGTAAAACGGGGCACCCCGGATCCACCAATGCTAAAAGCCCGGGCAGAAAGTGCTGGATTGTTCATCATAAAATTCTGCATATCGCTGGCGGTCAACCCGCCCATGCCATTTCCTTGGCCCGTTGCGGCCATGTTTACATTGGCCATAGCATTCTGGGCAGCAGCACCATTGCCTTCCAACATGAGCATAGAAAAGAACTTGTCTTCCCAAGAATTTCTCAACAGAGCGGCTGAAGCGCTCGATTCCGCAGACACTCCACGAGACAAGTTGGACAACCCGCGGGAGAGTCCACGCGCCAACGAGTTGAAACGCGATTGTGGTGAAAGCCCCATAGATCCTGGAAAACCTCCATTGGGAGGCGCGACGCCCTGTTGCTTGGGATGAGGTGGAAGAGAGGGGGGCAAAGGTTTTTGTTTGGGGTGGGGAGGCAGTGTCGGTCCGCCTCCTTTGTTGCCTGGTGCTTGCACCTTATTATTGCTGTCGCCGCCGTCGGTAGAAGCGGAGACAGAAGCAGCTGCGGTCCCATGAGTAGGTGCAGGTGCGAACATGCTGGCGTTGAGAGATGCTGTTGATGCTCCTCGTTCAGCAAAGGGTAACGGCTCCACTCCCAGTCCGGTAGAAAAGTTGCGACCGCCTAGCCCACCAGTTCCTGGTCCTCCAAAGCCTGTGCCACCGATGGACGAGACGTGATGTAACTGCATTTGGTTTTGTTGCTGTTGGGCCATGGCCAACATCATTTGTTCCATGCGTCCGAGCATGTCCAGTTCCAGACGGCGCATCCGTTCCTCAAAGCTCTGCTTCAATTCAGTAACCTTATTCTCCAACGCAAATACCTGTTCCTTGAGGGTCTGTACTTCGCGCTGTTGATCCTGGGCGGTATTGTTGCCACCACGCGTGGAGCGGGTAATATTTTTGAGTAAGTCGCATCGGCCCTTTTTGAAATTCTCATTGTAAAAGGTAACGTGCTTGGCCGTGTTGCTGTCAAAGTCGCTGTTACGAATTGGCTTTGACTGCATCTTGCGAAATCCATAAAAATTGAGCTGTCGAGCAAAGGAACTGAACTTGTTACTGTACGTAAGAGATCGAGGCAAGTGGGAGATCTTTGTCAGTGCCGAAGGATTGAAGAAAGAAAAAGGAACCAGCAGCTTCAAGTAAATTTTCGTCTCATTCCAACAACTTCGATGAAAACTTACTGGTCAAAATACTGGGGAATAATTTCGGCTGCAAATCGTTCGGGATCCTTGACGACAAACATGTCACCATCGGCAGTCCTGATAAGAAATAGATAACAAGTACAGTACGGAAAGTTGATGAGATCAGCGTTTATGATAGTCATTGAGTTGCTGGAATGTCAACATGTGATATTCACTGAGTTCGACCTAGTGGAATGACCACTTGGAAGCCCTTACCATGCCGCAATAGCTTCTTCGCAGCTATCAATCATTTTGTACGTCTCTAGTGTGTAATGTGTATTTTGAAAGGCAGAGGTGGCATGTAAGGTTAGATGGGTGCTTGGTGCTCGGAAGCAACAATGTTGGGTAGTGTGTCAATGGTTATTTGGGCTGGTCGGGCAGGAAAGCGGGCAAGGCAAAAGTAATGGGGAAATGGCATCGTGTCTCATCTCTTCTGTTGCATCGTACATCGTACTTGTTGCATACCAGAAGCAGGTTCATCCTTCCTTTCTTCGCGTTATTTAATTCTCTCTCTGCCCGACAAAGTTACTGCATCGAAACCAAGAACACACACGCCGCAGAGCACTTTAAACCTTAACTCACTTTTCAAAAAGATAGGGATGCCCTGTGCTTTGCACTTGGAGGGTGTCTTTTCCTCTCCCATTGAGAGGTTATCACCATAATCACCATCATCACTACTATCAGTTTTCCTTTTTTTATGGTTGGGCTCAGACATGCTCTACTAGTAGGATGTTTTCCGTTGGTGGTGCTTCTTCGACTGAAAGGACTCGGGTACTCGAGTGGTATTCTTTCTCTAGAATAGGTTCGTGAACAGAAGTTAAAGAGACGAGAAACAGGATGATCTTTGCTGTTCGAAGATTGATGCTTTGTTCAGGTTGTGATAGAAGCTTTGAACGGATGACTTCCTCTGAAGGCCTGAGGAATTCCTTGCTGTTCGTGAGCTCTATCCTCTCTACTCCGACTACCAGGTAACTACCAGGTACCGAGTGGTGGTACAGTACTAGGTACTAGGTACAGTAGCTGGTACGAATGGTCCTGGTACCTGGTACGTACCAGGTACTCGAGTACCTTGTGGATTACGTGACACTCGTAGTCAAGAAGTACTAATCTCTACTACTACTAGCTAGTAGGTACTAGCTAGTAGCTAGCAGGTACCAGGCGGTAGTAGAGGACTACTACTGCTAGCTAGCAGTAGTAGTAGTACTTCTACTAAGCAGGACGGAAACTTAGTAGTCTACTACCAGGCACTACTACTAGTAGTAGTACCTGGTACTCCGCTGTGCGTATTATTACCGTAGCTACCAGTACGGTAGAAAGATAATTTTTCAGTATTACTCTAGACTAGAGTGAGGATGACACTACCGTCTGTTTTGTACTGAAAAAAATATAGTGATTGAATGAAACATGCAATCAGTACAAAAAGTAGTGCAAATGACAGATCTCATTGAGAGCTTTCCATCCATTATTTA
>Ga0210036_1001280_pt1 | contig 28481 bp, 12 predicted proteins | sample CryGeymeta201515_FD_185469 | JGI IMG/M metagenome (GOLD analysis project Ga0210036, IMG submission 185469) | Groundwater microbial communities from Crystal Geyser aquifers in Utah, USA - Crystal Geyser metaG 2015-15 (SPAdes) (version 2) | ecosystem: Environmental > Aquatic > Deep subsurface >...
GTGTTGAAATGTGTTGAAATCGTAATTTATTTCAACAAATTTCAACATGACTCAAATTATTTCAACGCAAGTTTCAGAATTTTAGAGCTTTACCAGAACTCGTGCTATTTTTCTCTTCTTAGGGTTTAAATAGGGGTTTGGCGGACCTTCCAGTAGTCTACCGCCGTACGTAATAAAGTAAGTACAGTATGTTTTATCACGTAAGAAGTCCGATATTGGTCACGATTAAATTTTAGTACCAGGTAGAGAAGAGGACCGAAAAATAATGACTACTTGGATCAATCAATATTTATTGCATTTGGTTCTTAATAGTAATTATTTCCAAGTTGTACATATCGAAGATAGTACTTTAGTAGCAAGACGTCACTACTACTCTACAGCAAGGAGCTCCAGGCGTTTTCTACCCGACTTCGACCTAAAACAAGCAAGTAGATGCGAATACATTCTTTGACCCAAACCTCAAAAATTGTGAAAATCCACACCTCCCGAGAAGGTAGGTGGACAGGATAAAACGAGAGCAATGCCGGTTGCTGCAGCGTTAGGCGCGATATTCTTGAAGAGTCTCGGGCTCACACCGGATGGAAAATGTGAGAGACACCCTGACATCACAATCTTTATCCCTTCTAGTGACGACGAGGACGGGTATGGGGGATCCCTCCAGGAGTGCGAGTGCTGCTCGAAGGATCAGCAAGAGCGCTTAAAGCAATCCGTTGGTGACATAACGACAACGTCCATCACGGCGGATGTCGTTGGAGGGACATCGTCTCCTCGATCTTCCAATAGCAGAAGAAGAATTGCAGGACAAACGTATAAACGAACGCAGACGGGTCCAGGTGGCTCCAGTGTAGGCACCAGCGAGAGCAACAAAATATGGATTGATAGTGTGAATACCAGATTGATACAATTCCAGGAATTGAAGACTGGAATGCCCAGTCCTCACAATCGTTATTTTATGGAAGACCACAGTGGACAGTCAGCCCGCGAAAGTCACTCCAGCTTCTCAATGAACCCTATCTTGAATATCAGTATGAAAGCTGTCGCAGAAGAGCCAGACAATAGGACAGCACTTCGCGTATCTGAAACCAGCCCAGGTACTTCAACAAATCCAACACCTTTGCAGTGGAGGCACCTAGAAGAACATGTGCAACTGCAAGAAGAATCTATTCAGAGCCTAAAAAGGACAGTCGAGCAACAGGAGGCAACTATTCGACAGGATTTAGATCGCCTAACACAATTGGTATCTACTGTTGCGCAAAACCAACGAGTTCAGTTAGAGCAACAGCAAGGACAACATCACCACGAAGATAAAAATTCTCAACACCAGCAACACCCGAGGAGACGATCTTCCGGGGAGAACCAATCCATAACTGGAAATGTTCGAGAGACGGCTGGATTACCAACTGTGACGCCTGTTGTCTCCAATGCAATTGCAATTGCAACTGCAGCTGTGCCTAGTAGTTCACGTCCGACAATGTATAATAAAAAATTACAGCATCCTGCGAATATTTTTACTTCAGTTCGTACCATTGAGCGGCGACCACCCAAACCGCCCTTGAGACACGGAAGCTTCTCCACGCATACCCATACCTCGCGACGTACTTCGGTCGATTCTTCCAAACTTGCCTCGATCGTTTCAAGTATGGAAAATTCTACTTACAACGAAACTACGAATAATGATACGGTGGCTCCTACTGATAGCGGCAACAACAACGAAGAAAATGAATCCATTTATGATATTGCATTAGAATCAGGATTTGGCCCAGGCGTTGAATCCATGCTTGAAAATCAAAGAAGCAAACCTCTGGATATTATTTTTGATGCATCTGCAGCAATATCCACAGAATTTCAATTAGGCGACGATGAAGGAAACAAAGAAGAAGAAAAGAAAACTAGCAGTGGCAATGACTCCGCTGTGTCGCTTGAAGCAACCGAAGGCTCTCCATCAGCAGATGGTGCTTTTTGTCAAAAAACTCCTCTACGAGAATCCTTTCAGAAAATGTCTGGATCGATTCGTTTAGAAATACCCGAAGAAGAAGATAGCGCTCAAAGCGATGAAGATGATGTGAAATTGTCAGCTGCAGCTTCTTCACTCTTTCAGGCTGCACCCGAGATGCCTCCTGTGCCCTTGACGGACAAGTCACCTACCAACGGTCGATTCTTCAAACGAATTTTTCCACCTCCCAATTCTGCCGCAAAATTGCGGCAGCCACAACGAGAAAAGAGCGAATCAAATATACACCATCCGTCTGAAAAGATAGCTCCAGCGACAAAATCGGGACGGGTCACACCTGCTCGCTCCCGAAATTTGACACACCCCAACATCCGCAAACAGTACGTTCCTCCATCTCCAATCACAAAAATTGAGGATATTTCTGATTCCCCACGTACAACAGGTTTGCTTCGACTGAACATGAGAAATCTGGCCAAGCTGGGGAAAAATACAGCTCCACCTCGGCGCGAAATCTTTGCTATGGGCACCTCTAAGCTCCAGATTTCGAGCTTGACCATCGATACGTCACTTCTTTCAGACTGCGAACCTGCCAGACCAGCATGCAAAATTCCAGCTCCATTATCAGTTCGAGAAGTAACAAACTACCCTCTGAGAGACAAGTTTGGAGACAAAGGACTCTATACAGGTACAGTGAGAATTGATGCCAATGGAAGACAAGAAGAACAGAAGCAAGGAGATACAGACAGCAAAGCAACAGGAGAAGGCGTTGCGCATGGTCTCGGAACCATGCAGTACGACGAAGGACGTTGTTACCGTGGCGAATGGCGTGATGGACACTGGCACGGATCGGGTTTTCTAGAAAACGCCAATGGAGATTCGTATCAAGGCGATTTTGTTTACGACGCAAGGCATGGTCACGGAATCTACAGATACGGTAACGGTGATATCTACGAAGGAGATTTCACTGAAGACAAACGAAGCGGGAAAGGTGTCTTCAATTTTCACAACGGAAGTGTTTACAGAGGAGACTTTGTCAGGTAAGTGGTCAAGAAATGTGATATCCGATTTTTGATTGTCCTTCCTGACCATAACATTTCTGATTTTAGTGGCGATTTTGAGGGTTATGGCTTATATGAATTTGCCGATGGATACTATGAAGGCGAATGGGTCGCTGGGGCCTATGAAGGCATTGGCACTCTGCAGTATTTGGATGGTGGATCCTACACAGGTCGATTTTTTGAAGGAAAGGCACATGGACTAGGTGAAGAAAGGGACGCTGACGGCACCATTCGTAGAGGACATTGGAATATGGGAGAACTGGTGGAGGAGGACCAAAGTTGACGAATTCTGTCTAACTTTAAAAAAGCCAACGTTGTGACGACATTGTGGTACCATACTAGTAGACCTAGCTCTAATCTGTAGAAAAGGTACCAGGCGGTTAGGAGATTAGCTCCACCATGCTGCAGTCTTATATTATGACCTTTGGGTCATTCCATTATTTAATGTTTACAACGGCCCGTCTCACTAGATTGCTGTGGAGAAGAAAAGATGAAAATGCCTGTGCGAACGTAACAAAAGTAATCGATACGTAAAGTACACAACACTGACCAACAACAATCACACGGACAAGTAAGCATCATCTATTGGAGTGGTTATCCAAAACTTCAGAATCAACGCAGCTTGCGAGTGTTTGTAAAAGAACTGACATATTGCAAGAGGGAATATAAGATTCGATAATTTCGAGATTCACAGGCATTGCTAGTAGTTTTCCATCTTCCTTCGATCGATAATCACATCGATACCCCCCTGGCTAGTGCGAACTCTTGTCTCTGCGGTTTGTAATCTCGGAAAGTCAAGCAGCAACGATTACTCATTTAGTCGATATTGGAAGACTGGTTTGCCTCAACGAACGATTCTGTGCCTAGCAGCGTAAAAAAAAGCATAAGCAGCAGCAGCGTCCAGATAGACAGGTAGACTGGAAGCCCCTTCCAGACATCAGACCATTTCAAATATCAATACCCACAAACACGACACACATACACACGTGAACAATTCCAGGTAGCCTGTAACTACAACCATGCCCGACGACGCAACTGTAATGACGACCAAGAGTGCAGCTTCTGCCAAGGGGCTGCCAAAGTGTGTCTGCAGTTGGAAAAACTGCCGGACATACCAGAAGGCTTACAAGAGTTACGGACATTCCGTTCTGGATGGAATTGTCAAAGTTAAGTTCATTAAGGGAGACACGGCTAGCATTCCTCTCAAAGCCAGTGTGGACCGAACCCTGAAAGTAGCCAAGGAGAAGCGTCAGGACTGGAAACCTGCCAAAGGTGAGGAGATTATCCGTTACAACATAGCACGCCACCACCTAACCGAAGCCCACGTCCAGCGGTACCTGGCAGACCCCAAGCGATACAAGTGGACATCTCTCTTTAGCGAAGCAGAAGCGAAAAAGTACCTCTTTAAACTCGACCCCAAGGAAACCATGAATTTGGGAAACCAGGAGGTGTATTACGTCCAGTGCCCGAATGTTAGCAAGGACTACGTCAAACAACAATTTCTAAAAATGAAAGCCGAGATGGAAGAAAAGGAAGCACAAGAACATGCCTTGCGGCAACAAGAACAGCAATCCAGTGCGCTCGGACGATTCCTGGGAAGTAGTGGTGGAGATAGTGGGACTCCTGGTCCAAATATTGCACCACCGACGAACGGGAATACCAAACGCGAATTACCTGAACACAAAGATAGCATGACGATTGACACCACCCGATCCTCAGAGCTATTGGCCCGCAAAGAGGAAGAAAATAATCGACTGCGCAAAGAACTGGAGGCCTGCAAAATGCAACTAACGTATCTGCACGAAATGGTACGGCAATTACAAGAAGATACCTGCGATAACATGTCTGTCTATTCACGCAAATCGACGCGAAGCAGAGCCTCCACGAAAAAGGGCGGTTACGGGCAGAAGGGTGCCTTTCCGCACGAGATTGAACTATTGGATGACGACGAGTCCGAGTGGGATGGAGGCAATGATGTCGTCGAAGAAGACGATGGCGAATGGAGCGAAGATGAGGACGAAACCATTATTGACGATGAGTCCAGCAACTTTCAACACAAAACGGGACATGCCAGCGCTACGTTCAAATCAAAAATGGCACGCCGAAGTTCCATGGCCAGCCGCGCTTCGATCGTATCGGCATCTCAGTCTGTGAAAAGCTTACCACGCGAGATTGAACTCGCCGAAGACGAAGAGAACAGCGGCAGCGAAGATTCCAGTATGGCCGACGCCTTTGACGATCAATCCTACGTTAGCCGGGGATCTCGTATATCGCGCGATAATGGTCCTGTAGGATCGCGTAAAAAGAAATCCAAAGGACGATCTGGACGCAAAAATAAGAACGGCTCAGCCTTTGGTGGCAGTAGCAGTCAATCAAGCGATGTCGAAACATACGAAGTCAAACAGCAGGTCATAGTGGACCCTTACGGCGAGAAAGGAACCTATGCCGGGTCACTGTCCAAAGCAACTGGAATGCCTCATGGCAAAGGCCGTCTAGAATACGCTGCAGGAAGATGGTACGAAGGTGATTGGAAACACGGTCGCTGGACAGGGCGTGGACGATTGAGTAACGGTGATGGGGATCTTTACGAAGGTGAGCTCCGCAACGACCACAAGCACGGAAAAGGAACCATGAGATTTGCAGATGGACGTGTCTTTGTGGGTGACTATATTAATGGACAGATGATTGAGGGAGAGATGACCTATCAAGATGGGTCCACATACAAAGGTTCCTGGGTGGACGGTATGCGCCATGGTCGTGGCAAATGTGTATTTACAGACGATTCCATTTACGAAGGCGAATTTCGCGAAGGTGAATTTCATGGTCATGGAAGAATGAGCTGGAGTGATGGTGGCTGGTATGAAGGAGAATGGTGGAATGGCGAAATGCAAGGTCACGGAAAGGAAATGCGACCGGATGGAACTCTCCGTCATGAAGGAGCATGGTCCAAGGGCCAACCGCTTCGGAACAAGCGGTAGTGTACTAGCTTACCAATCGCTGAAACAAACACACGTGTCTACATGGACTCCCATGGACAACACTTAGGAGAGCGACGTTATTATTCTTGCAATATCAGCGAATGTACTCGCGAGCGGCCAGGTACCGCTCTTTCGCCAATTGAACAATTACGATTTGTGCTTAGGCTGAGCCCAGCAACAAATCCATTCAGAAAATAAATTGAAACTATGAAAGAATAGCTGTATTTTTTTAACGATACCAGGTACCAAACTCTGCTTCTTCCAGTGAGTCTAGTCTCTATTAGCGTATTAGACTAGACTACTAGAGTAGTCGTGAGAAAAGAATTGAGAAGAGTTGCAGATGGATCAAGTGTGCATCGCTTTGGCGAAGTCATTATTTCCACGGACGTCGATCGCGATCAACAAACTATGCTTGCAAATCCAAAACATAATACACAGCTGCAGCTTTGCCACAACAGCTGCATCATCATAAAAAACAATCTTATCATCGGATAGCTCTACTGTAAACTCCCTTGTCTTACTAAAGGACCAAAACACACTCTCTATTATTATCATATCATCTTTTGAACTATGTCCAAGCGTCTTTTGAAGGTAAATTAATTGCCAGGAATCAGATTATCTCCTGTATATCTAAGGCGGCACATGTATCCCTCCCTCGCCATGAATCCCACCCACGGGTGCTATCGAATACGCATGACCCCATTTTGTCTTCACATTGCAATGAATTCAACTTCTTATCAGCTTAAATCTTTGTTTCAACTGTTGCTCAATTCATTAGGAAATGTCCAAGCTCGAAAAGGAGCAGCCCTTGAGCTACGTATCGAACATTGAAACCGTTCAGGATGACGTGTTTCGCTGGCATTGTCATATTGACGGACCTCCGGAGTCGCCCTATGCCGGAGGAAAGTTCATCTTGCTGATAGAATTTCCTACGCAGTATCCGTTCAAGCCACCCAAGCTGGTCTTTCAGACCAAGGTCTACCATCCCTCCGTCCAGACGGAAACGGGAGAAATTTGCGGAGATGTCCTGGGAACCTGGGGACCTACTTTGAATGCGCAGCATTGTTTGCAGGTGACCTACAGTTTGTTGCAGTCGCCACAGTCTGATCATCCTCTAGAAGAGGAAATTGCTAATCAATTGGAAAAGAAACCCAAAGAATTTGAAAAGATGGCCAAGAAATGGACTAAGGATTATGCCAAATAGAATGGTTTTTGTTGAAGTTGACGGATAAAAGGAAGTGCAGTAGAGGGAAGCAAGGAGATTGAAGAATGCTGAAATGAGCTGATTGACAAATATTTCTAAAGAATACAGCGGATTAACATTTTGCTCTTTTGGAATATAAGGGATTGGAGGGAAAGATTAAAAAACTTCAAGACGCAGGCGATGTCTATCATGGAATCAATCAATCAACCAACCGGACAATCCATTTTCTGCAACGAGAGACCTCGAGCAAGCATCCAGGAACGACAATTTCATTTCCCCTATAATCTAAAAAGACAGTAACAACCCCTGATGGAGAAATCACAAAAGAAAAGTAGACATACTTTGAATACCTTCCAAGTAGATTTATCTCTTTCGGCTTTGGACGATTATACTGTCCAACTGGGTCGTTCGCGAGCCTTGTTGTCCACTCGTACATATTTAAAAATTACGTGCATTTCAGAGCCACGAGAGCAATGTTTCGATGGTGTCATTGAGCCAATTGTAGCTAGTCCCAAAATCAGTTCCTCTGGTTGGCCGAAAGAGGCTGCGTCGTTTGAGAAGATGGACAAGTAGAGCATCAGGAATGGTTGGGGCGGCTGGTCGTTGCACGTCGGAATGCCATGGTACTACCAACGTGTTGTACTATGAATTCAACGTTCGGAAAGACTAAAAGCAATCGAGACTTTGCCGAAGACAATGTAGACCTGTCGCAGTGCATGAGGACCGTTGCGGTTTATGAACTCAGTTCAGTTTCAGAGTAAGCATCCTCGTCGCCAGCAGTGTCAACAACGCCTAACCAATGAAACTGCATGCCTAGTGAGAGGAGAGTAAATGGATCACTGTATCATGGTCCTAGACTCCTTGTCGCTTCCTTTCTTGCTTCTCAACTCCATTTTTCTATGATTTCATTCTGAGCGGCTTTGAAGATTGTGTGTGTTGTTCGTGCCTTGATAGGTAGAAGCCGCTCACGTTTCAAAAGCGCAGAAAGTAGATTTGGGAAAGTGCCATCGTGGTGTTGATCCTCGGACGCCTGGACATGTACCACGAAACATGCAGTCGGTCTTCTTGTCCGTCGAAATACGAAACAACGGCACATCTCTTCTCGAATTCGTAAGATTGTAGGATCGAATGATTGAATAGAAGCATGCAATGAAACATTGCGCGGCAGCAACGACAAGATCTTGATCCAAAGACGTCTCAACAAACACATCTAAGCATTATGTGGAAAACATGGCAAAAGATCTCAATACTTTATGGCTATGTGTTTCAAATTTTAACATACCATTGTTTGGTTTCTTTTGCGCAAGGGCCGAAAGATTAGAACTTGCACTCTGCGGAAATGTCTCGGATATAATCAAGATTGGACAGACACAGGCAAGTTCTCAGTACAAGGACACCTCCGTCATCTGATAAAAACGCCAGAGCACTAAATTCTATCCTTGAAACCCATAGTTATTCTAATGTTACCAATGGAAAAATGGTCGCGACAGTGGCAGTGATGGCTCAAGTTGACCAAGAATGTTGCGAGCCATCCGCTAAAGATTATAGTACGCACGCAAGGTGATTTCACAAACCAAAGCTCACACCACTCTGTCTTCGTATCACAATCATCAAAGCGCTAGAAATGCCATTCAAAGTCGAAATCATTGGTCTCTTTGCCACTGGCTATTTCAAGCAAGCGATTCAGTCGACCAGGACGACCACTCCTGTGAACATCAGCATCAATGACCACCATAAATCTATTTTTAGCCAGTAGTAGAAAGCTCCTCACATTTTTCATCAAGATTGAAACATCGCGCTGTAATTTTTTTGCTTCACTCCAGCTATCTAGTATCTACTCTTGATAATAATATCTACCTAGTCTAGACCTAGTCTAGTAGCAGTAGCAGTAGGAGGTAGGAGAGACATTGCAGATACAGTAGTTGTACGAACCTGCAAAGACCATCTTGTTCTAGTTCACTTCTATTAGAGAGAACACCACCAAAAAAACCAAGACAAAACCCACCCATTGTGCGAATATTACGCTAGGTACAGTCATACTGTGGTGAGAACTAGCTACTGTAGTTACGAATTCGTGATAGTCACACAACTATTTTGAACGAATCTGCAAAACAACTTGGAAACGCAAAGCCACAAAGCAAGATGGGTATATGTCATAGCTCCGCCATTCAGTGCGCAGCTACCGATACTAGCGAAGACACTGGCATTCCAACAAAGACAATCGAGAAGGTAGCAGTTGTTATGCATCCAGTGCGGCAGATAAGCCAACATTCTGCCGTCGTAAATAGTGGCAGTCATTACACCCGCAACAGCCAAAATGAGCTGCAAGTAGACCAATCGGAACATTCAGTGTGTATTCGACTAGACTTACAACAAGGAACCAAGAGTGTCCTGTTAACGCTACCCGTCCAACAAGGATCTACGAATTCTCGGCAAAAGCTACCAAACGAGAAGTGTTACGACGCAAAGACAGCCAGCCCAGTTGTCAAACCCGACGAGGAATGCCAGAAAGATGTGGCATTCAAGGTAAGTAACACACAATGGATTTGCTGTTGAATTGACAAAACCGTTGTTGTCTCAACGGCTGTACCCAAATATTTTCATCATTTCGTAGGCAAAGCACGGTGAGCAGGATGCTGCGTTCAGCGCTTCGTCTTCTTACCACACCAATAGAAAGAACTCACCATCACGAAGGCACACCCTCCAAGACCACCTGGACCACAAGGACGACTTACGACAAAACGTTCTCCGTCGTCCGCAAGCATTCTGTCAACCACCACATGCCAAGCAGGCTTCTAAGAAAAAGGTGTTGCGATGTGTTCCGCATACCAAGAAGTCGGGCCTAAAGAAAGAGAACTCCTGGTACCATTTGGGCTACTATGATGTGGATTCCTCCCCGCGTAGTGTAGGCGCTACGGGCGCCTACTCGCAATCCAACAGGAGCTTACACAGGCGTGCGCCCCCAACTTCCTCGGACACGATCTCGTTGGAGCAGTCCCTGCGGTCTCAAGAGAGTCATGCCAAGCCAAATAAGAAGGCTACAGTTATGGTACCCTTGGAAGTGTCCATGAATGATGTGTCAGGGAATACGTTACCCACGCAAGTCGACTACGACGATCGTGACGACGATATTTCCGATACAGACGACGATGATGAGTTGAACGACTACTTGTGGAACTATCAACGCAATATAAAAGCTTTGACTAAAGAAAATTATCCGATCAACCCGACGTGCACCAAAGCGGATCTAGTCGAGTCGGATCCGGTAACTTTACCGTTGTCTGTTTCTTCGACAATGCCTTTCACTTCTTCGAATCACTCATGCTCTCAGTCAGCCGACATGAGCCGCCAACGCTACTTGCAGAAGCCCCTGCTCGCAAATGTACATGCTGACAGCGAAAGCGCAGTCAACACCAGTTATCGCAGTATCTTGTCCTGTCAGAGCGACTCGTATTATATTATCAGGTCAAAGAAGAAGAGTTCGCCTAATCGCCGAGAGAAACTGTTACAGCCATGGAATCCTCACAGCTTGCCATCTTTCTAAGCTAATTCTATTTTAGCATATTGTTCTTTTTCAAAGATTGTCGGCAATTATGATGGATCTCATACGCCTCGAAAGAAATTGGGCTTTGTTTTGCTCGTTCTCGTAGCTATTGTCGCGAAAGCGGCGAGAACTCATCGAATCCGTACCTAGTGCAACCAGTAAGCAGCAGCGACAGCGAGCGCCCTAGAAAAGTGCTAGTTCTTTTGGTACCATGCGCAATATATCTCACAAGGAAGACATAATTAGCGAAACATGAGTGTTGCATAGTACGATAGGAAAGAATTATTGTAAATTGGTTAAGTATAGAAAATTTCTTAGTTACCATCTTCCACTATCAACGCTAACAATGTCATCATCTTCGTCAGTTTCTGATTCCAATTCCGTTTCCATTGCTGTGTTCTTGCTCTTTCTTTCGCTCCTCGTCCCTACGAGCGAGGCATTGGATGCTTGTAACTCATCCTCATCCTCCAGCTCCGGAACCGACATGAGCTCACTGGCCTTGCCCAGAAGGTAGGATCCACCAACTGCTCGAAAGGTTTCTTCCTGATAAAACTTTTCTAATTCATCGTATTCGCGTTCGGGATGGTCCGTTGGTTCGACTACGATATCGAATTGACATGGTATGGTCGCATGAAAGTGGGATTCGTAATAATTTTCATCATCATCGTCGTCGTCGTCGTCAATGTCATCGTCTTCATCGTCGCCGTCCACGGAAGACTCTTCGTCCAACGAGGCTTTTTCTTTCCTTGTATTTATATGACTCTCATTGCTAGAACAAGCTGCTGTCTTATCGGACTCGTTCGTCTTCCCTACCCTTTCGCCGTCCTCCTCTTCCTCCTCATCTTCGCCATTGCTACTGCTACTGCACTCACTATCATTATCACAGTGCTCTTCGTATTGCGCCACCACTTGCAGCAATCCATCCATGAAATTCAAATTTTCAGTTGCCCCTTCCACGATACGTGTGGTTGGATCGACAACGGTCCTCTGTCGTTCGAGATCTTGATCCATTAACGATGGTAAAGCAATCTCGTGTGAATGACTCCTAGAACGTGTTTTGCTGCTACTGCTGCCGCCGCCGCCGCTGCTTCTTTTTACTTTGGCGGGATCTCTGTGTCTCTTCGGGACATGTACGTCTCGCTGTCCTTGTTCCGCCGCAACCATGTCTTCAGAAGATTCCAACGTCGAGACGGTTCGTCCTGATTTGGTTTTTGTAAAGAGATTGCGGAATCGTATGGGCAGTCCCAGTCCTTTCCCTCCACTACTGCTGTTGACAGAGAGTTGCAGATCATTGCCATCAGTAGACGTTTCCGCCAATTCTAGAATGCAATTTTCGCTAAAGTCCATGACGATTTCTGTTGTCCGAGCCGTGTCAGGTGAACCGACACTGTTGTTCTCTCGGTCATCATTTTGACGGTCTTCATCTTCGTCATTATTGCCATCGTCGTCATGACTATTGCTATGAGTTGTCGAGTCTGCACTGTGTTGATCATCGTTGTCTACATTGTCGTTCTGTAAACTTTGAAAGACAATCTTGCCTTGAGTGGCATCGGTCATAACATAGACGGGTTCCAGTTCCCCCTGTTGTGCCAGCGGCTGTGTACTGCTTTTGAGAGAAAACGTACTGCTTCTGCTACTTAAACTGGACGTGCGAGTGAGGCTTCCTCGCAGAGATGTGGCTCGCTTGAGCATGGTACGAAAACCACCCGTGGATGCTTCACTAATGGTCTGGGTGTTGCTCTTCTTGTTGACGGGTAGTGGTTGTCCTGGCTTGTCACTACCACTGCTACCGGAGTTACCACTGGTAGACGTGGTAACAGTGCTGCCTAGGTCCCTTAACGACTTGGCCTTACGCATAAAAAGACCCCCTAGTCCCTTGCTACTGGTCTGCTTTTGCAACGTTGTTTTTTCTTCTTGTTGTTGCTTGTACAGTTGCTGTTGCTGCTGCCTGTATTTGCATCCATTGGCGTTCTTTTCGACGCTGCCAGATTCTTTTTGGGACTGATGCTGACGATGATGACGACAGTCACGTTGCTTCATAATATCATCGGCATTGTCGGCATTGGCCGAAACAAAGCCACTTCGTTGACTTCCACCAATACGGCGTAACAACGATCCGACTCCACCACCGAGACCTCGTCGTTTCGAAGTTGATGATACGCTGGAAATTGTGGATGTCGTCATTGTGTGCTCAATTGGTACCCGCTCTGTCTCTTACTAGTGATATGAACGAGTATAATATTATGAATGTATGTTGATTAGTACTGGTAGTACTTCAGTTCGTGAACTTTACTATTCGAGTTGTCTTCTACTACAAATTGGCTGTTTGTTCTGTCTCTACCGGTACTTTCATCAGCTCATCCTCTCCGGTGGTTTGAGGCCCTATCTCTTTAGAGGTTTCGCTTGGGCAAGCGAATCTGGCACATAGTCACAGAAACTTCATTAAGCCTTGGTTTCCGAACACTATTTAATAAAAGACTAGATCAAGACTACTATGACTTTTCCAATGGCAATCGAATGATGGCAATCGAGTTGGATGGGTTTGGTTAGTTGTAGGGTTTGGGTTCAGTCTTACAAGTACTAGTAATAATTATTCTTGTCCTCCTATGTTAGCTACTTAGCTACGAGTAGTAGGCACCACGTACCTTAGTAGACTAGACGACTAAGTACTGAGTATGAGTACGTATGCTATCTGCGTTAGTTGCTTTGAATGTGTCTATTATTAGTAAAAATTTGAGAATGGATCGTTGACACTTTCGACATTAGGCATTCTTTCCTTGAGCAACAGGAGTCTCGTTCGACTCGATCAAGTCAGTCTCTTTGACATTCACTGCGTCCTGGCCGCCACCAATTTCCCCGTCGGTATCGGCAATGGCATTCATAGCAGTACCCGCTTCTTCGCTGTCGCCATCGATTGTTCCTACAAACGACCCATCACGGAACATGCCGTCCAATGTCTCACCGCGCACAGACAAACGACCACGCCCGTGGTAGCGCCCAGCTTCCCAGTGACCTTCGTAGAACCCCCCGGGGAACTCAAAACGTCCAAAACCAGACTTTTCGCCGTTCGTGAAATTACCGTCATATTTTTCACCATTCGGGTAGGTAAAAATTCCGGTACCATGACGCAAGTCATGCAAGTAGTGACCTTCAAAATGCCGTCCATCATTCCACTGGTATCGTCCCGGTCCGTTCCGAAGATTGTCTCGGTATTCTCCCTCGTGAAAGTCTCCCTGTGCGAGAAACAAGCAACGTCCGTGTCCCTCTTTTTTTCCATTCTATGATTAAGATCGATGTGAACTAAAATGGTAAGAAACGCGACAACGAGCAGCACTGTCAATTTTGAAGCAGCTAAATAATTCGTTCGTACCTTCCAAAACCCCTCGTGAATGCGGTTACCTTGAGAATAGACCATGCGACCGACGCCGTGCGGTTTGCGGGTGTATCGCAAAACGAGTCCAGTGTATGAACCAACATTGCCTTCAGCATCCGTCACTTCAACATCTACTACAGCCTCGCAATCAGGTTCGGAAGGTGGAGAAGCACCTTGAGTTGTGGTTGTTTCTCGGTCACGACGAGGTTGTAAGAGTGTAGTATGGGCAGCCAATTCTCTTTTTGCCATTTCCTCTTTGCGTTTCGCTACTGCCTCGGGATCACCTTTGATCCACTTGCCTTCGTAAATTACGCTTCCATCTGGGGCAACTTCCTTACCCCAGCCGTGCGCTAAGCCCAGCTTAAAATCTCCAGTGTATGTTTTACCATTACTTTTCAATTCGCCTTGTCCACTGTAAAGTCCTTGTTTCCACTCACCGTCATAGACAGACCCATCGGAGAAAACAAATCGGCCCTTTCCTTCACGGCGACCTTCCACAAAATTACCCTCGTACCAATCTGCTGATTGGTTGCCGTACACGACTTTTCCATATCCATGTCGCAAATCGTTACGGAATGAACCCTACCGGCAAAAAAAAGAAGTGATTAGGATTATCAATAGAATGAAAAGTCATCCACAATCCGCAAAATCAAATCTTTTCAATTTTTCTTCGTACCTTGTAATGCCGGCCATCACTCCAGCGATAGCTACCCGTTCCTTCGCGCTTGCCCTGTACAAACTCTCCGTCATAGACCTCTCCATTCTTAAAGTACAAACGCCCTCTCCCGTGAAAGCGTCCAGCATCAAAACAACCCTCATAACGATCCAATTCATCTTGGTCGTCCTTGGAGCTGTCCTTGTTGTTGTTCTTGTTGTTGTTGTTGTTGTTGTTGTTGTTGTTGTTGTTGTTGTTGTTCTTTTTGTAGACCAGTGTCCCATTTCCATGAGGCAGACGGGACGTTTGATGTAAAATTCCCCGGTATATTCCTACGAGACCATTGGCATCTTTGACTTCTTCATTTTCAATCACAACAAATTCGGGTTGTTTCTTTTGCTCTTCTTTGGTGTTTTGACCGCCGCCGCACTTACTGTTGTTGGCACTGGGCCCACAGGGTTCGCCTTGGTACCATTCTCCATCGTACAGAACTCTTCCATCAGTATCGATTTCAACACCATGACCATGAGCTCGTCCGTCTTTGAACGTACCACGATAGATACGTTTAGGAAGATCCACAGAAGATTTTGATGTGGTGGCAGGAGCAGCAGCAGCAGCGGCATTGGAGGTGTCGTCAATATCTACGTCTTCCATCAGTGTGATCGTCAAAACGCCGTAGCCTGAATATTTTCCGTTCAACCAGTCACCAGTGTAGGCAATCCCGAGGGTCGGGTCCAAGTACTGTCCGTAGCCACTGCGCGTATTTTGTTCGTAGGAACCAGAATAGGATGCACCATTCGGCCACGTATACGATCCCTGTCCGTGCCGTGTGTCTCGAAAGAACTGACCCGTGTAGGCTCGACCGTCCTTCCACTGGTATCTTCCCGAGCCATGGCGGTGGTTATGCTGGTACTCGCCACTGTAGGAATCACCGTTTTGAAACTGGGCCTGACCTTGACCACGCCAGCTTCCATTGTCCCATTGACCACGGTAGGTAACAACGCCGGAAGGATGATCCATGATGGTATACGTCATGGAACCATATCCGTGGGGAGTTCGTTTCACGTCTTCGGTCATGATATCCGCAACCACCAACACTCGACCGGTATACACACCCTCACAACCCTGTTCATCTGTGAGGGTAAGATTGGATCGTTCTTCGTACTTTGGTTCTGCCGCATCAGCAATCTCCAATCCAGTCATCTGGTTTGTTGTGGCTGATAACAGGATCTCATCGCGATGCTGTTCTTCGTTCTTGTCATCTCCGACTTTAGGTGTACCAGTTGATTCAATTTTTTCGTCTTTTGTTTCACGGGAGTCATTGTTCGTCTCGTTCTTCTTGTCGTCGGCATCGTCATGATGATTTCCATCGGCTATTGTTTCACTGATATCATCACCATCATCGCCATCATCACCATCATCACCATCATCCGTCGTAACACTTTGCGTTTCACTAAGATGACTATCGTTATCCATCTCAGTTTCAATTTCGGATGCTTTGCTTATATGCACGGTATTTTCTTCTTGTTCGGGTGCTGGATTTTGTAACGAAGGAGCCGTCTGGTCAGTCATTGTGGATCGTGGAAGGAACGATCGGCAGAACGGCAGAACTATATTATTAATCAATATTCAATATATACTATATTCTATATCAATATATCAATCAAACAATCGAATCCTCTCAAGAAGTCCTTTTTCTATTTTTGCTTTAGCTGATAATAATGATGTTGTCAGTAGCTATGGTAATTATTCCCGCACAACAGCAGAGTGTGAAGCAAGCAGGCAAAGGAAATTGCTATCGTGGCTGACAGGTGTGTTTGCTGTTTGCTTCCGATCCATCTCACACTTTCATCTTTATCCCATCATAATCATAATAATAATAATAATACTACCAGGTAATAATTTTGCTGGAAAAGACAAGACTAAAAATTAACTTCAATCTTGCGAAGAAATGCTGTTTAGCGTTAGGGTCTCCACCCGCTTGAGTTCCTCTACAACATCGCTCACCATGGTTTTTAACAACAAGAACTCGAGAAGTCTACATACTACGATACCAGGTACCAACAGTGTGTTTGTAGTTTAGTATCCTCTCTAGTACTGCTAGCTAGTAGACTAGTACTGCTTCTGCTACTACTTAGTTGTAGTACTCTACTATATAGTACTACTAGCTAGCTAGTACAGAGTAGTACTGCTAGCGTTAGCACTCCACAGTATTAGCAAGCAGCACGTTAGCTACTGCATCTACTGCTAGGTTTAATACTTTTGAGTGCTTCAGCTCCGTTCAAATTTGAGCATTGATATTGCTTCGTTTAATTCAACATGCGCATTTCCTGCACAGAACTAGTTTTACATTATGTTCTCATTGTTCTTGTCCCCTCCCCTTTCTTCTTGTAGATTGTACCTACCGTCCGCGATGTTCACTCGTCTGTGACCAATCTTTTCCCTTTCTGATCCGTGCTTGCTGCCAAATCAATATCCATCAATGAAGCAGATAGACGTTAGCCCTATTTTGGTCCAAACACTCCACATCAACACCTTCCAATGTAATGGTGAACGACTTAGCGGCGGTCCTTTCTCCGCGAGCTGTCGCACGAAGCGATGCGGTGCGACGCATGGATTGGTCACGACTAAACTCATAGTACGAGGATTCCGCTTCTGCCATGACTGGTTCCTCGTCCGTTGTTCTACTAGTAAGATCTTTCAGTCCCAACAATTCTTCCACAGTGACCGTGGCTCGAAGCATACGACCGCCCCAGTCACGAACAAGGCTAAAACTGACACTCCCAGTGCTGATTTTGCTTTCCGAGATTTCATTTTCTGAGGTTTTGCTTTCCAGATCAGGTCTTTCCCAGCTGCTTGTATAAACTGTGTCAGCTACTGGATCTTCTCTTGGCCCTGGTTCTTCTACTTCATCTCCAGCTTTTTCGTCACTTTCACCCTCTGAGTTGCCGCCACCGCCACCGCTAGAGATGCTATCGCCTTCCTTACTTTCAATTTCTGGTCTTTCTGTAGTCGTACTTTCAATATCCTTTTCTTCATCTTCGACATTACTTGTCTCGCTTTCATCCGCTTCGACTTGGCCGTCAGCTCCACTATTGGTGGTTCCTTGTGACCCTTGGTTTCCACCACCAGAGCTTGCTTCAGATGGTTCATTACTGCTGCTGCTGCTGCTGCTGCTGCTAGGTTGACTTTCACCGGGTTCAATTTCACTTGGCTCATTTACACTGGCGGCAGCGGAGGCCGAGCTACTCGATCCGCCGCCATTCCCTGATACACTGTCGTTATCATCTGGTTTTTCAGCTTCAGGACTATCAGAGTCTGCGTTATTGGACTCACTTGCACTGTTGGTACTACCACTGCTACTACCACTGCTGTCGCCGCCATTGTCGCCACTGCTTGCGTTCGCATTGTTGTTGCCGCCAGAAGTGCTAGAGCTGGAGCTGCTAGATGCAGCATTCCCAGAACTACCCGAGCTGGAGCTGCTAGATGCTGGTGGGCCAGTAGCTAAAGTAAAGCTAGTGCTCGAGCTAGAAACCTGAGAATCTTCTCCATTTTCTTCCTCGTAAAAAATCTCGTTCTCAGTGTTCACGTCGTTTTCCTCACCAAGTCCTTCCTCTTCTTCAGCTCCATCGTCGTCGTCGTCATCGTCATCATCATCGTCATCGCAAGTTGTAACGCAACCACAATCGCAATATTGCTTCCAGTAGACGCACCAGTCGGGACAGGCTGCTGTGGCTTGTCGGCCGTGATGGTCGTATCCGTGGGACCATTGAACACCACGAATACCTGTTGCCTCACGAATAGCCGAGTTCAAAAGACTCTGCCAGTCATCAGGAAACATGTCTTTGGTACATGGAGCAACTCTATCAAAAACGACAACAACCCGACTGTATTCATCATTGGTGTGTGCTGATACGAATGATGGGTTGAACACAAAGGAGAGGAAAATCAGTAGGAACAATTTGACACATTTGCTGATTTTGCGTGTCACATCTGCCCGAAGCACACAGCTCACATGGATTGTCATTATTTTCAAAGACCAACTTCGAATCAAGTATATACGTGCTGAAGATTAAAGGAATTCCCGGCCTTGCAATTAAGCAAAATCTTTTGATATTGTGGTGGTAGTTGGATTTTTGGGTGGAGTTGCGACGGAGGCTGGGTGATGAATTTCAGCAGGTGTGAAACAAGAAAGGATAATTGGAGAAATATCTTTCGCGACAACTAAGTAACGGCCGGCACACTCGATCCCTAAACAAGCTTCGGATAACTCCCCATAATAGGTTTGTTCTTGGCGCATGCCAAGTACCCCACACGATTTACAATGGATTGATAACGTCGACTGAATTAGTAAGCGTACTCGAGTAGTCTACTCCTACTACTAGCAGTAGTACAAGCGGAGTGAATGCTGTGCTTAGTGTTATCAAGTACAGTAATTTGCTTGCAGTTGGATTAAACAAGGCTTTCAATATTAATCTTGCTGCTTTTAGGTCGTGAATACAGGGGAGGGAGGGCCAGTCTGTCCGCTGTGTTTTCCGTCTGTTGCCTGCCCCTTGCTCTCAAGTCGATGCGAACTGCATACCTGGTAGACACACTGCTGGCAGGCACAATCTGCTGCATGCCTAGCTAGTTGTAGGTCTACTACTACTACTAGTAGTAGCAATATTTCAATAGGGTCGTTTCAATCCTAAAAGTAATACTCTAGTAGTAGACCTTAAGTACTGTTAGTACTCTACCAGGTACCACACAGGATCGGCCTGGATGGCGGGCGGTTCTTTTTCGAATTCAAATTCTATTTTTTAATACCAGCAGTGACATACATTTGCTGAAGCCAGTTCTTCTCTACTGAATCTACGAGGTATCTATTTCAGCGATTTGGTCTACTAGTTAGCAGTAGAATTAGTACCTGGTACCACTACCAGGTACCCTGGTACCAGGTACCAGGGTTCCCGTATGCACCTTGAAGTCCCTAAAGAACAAAAATAGCTGTGAAGATATTATTGTTGCAGATGGTGGCCGCATGGTCTGGTCCCAGGTACGTACTACGGTAGACTATCACCTGGTACCCAGGTACCGTACCGCTACTTGTAGACGAGAAGAAGCCGACTACCGGTACTAGTAGTAGTAGTACCTGGTACGGTCTAATAAAATCTAGAGATTAAATCCGACTCTACCTTCAATACGAGAATGCAAGAGGAGGTTAACACAAGCAATAGGAACTCTCAGAAAAGAAGCGAAAACAGAGTTCATCACTTTTAAGTACTCTAAGTAGTCTACTAGTACTGTACCTGGTACAGTAGGTCAATACGAGGGTACCTGGTACGTAGTGGTACTGGTACTAGTACGCACCAGGCAGGGCATTCTCCATTCTTGTAACCGTCAGATTCTCGGCGTTCGTTTGATCTTCCTAAAAATTTATTATGACCTTGGAATTTGCAAGATTTGCGCTCTCTTGTTTTCCTATCTTTAACAGCGTTTTTACTCAAGAAAATATCACCTACAATCAAATTTTAGTCAGAAATGTGCAATTCCAAAACCACCAGCACACCTAGTTTTCCTCGACCTAGCCATGGACGATCATTGGACGATGGCTTGCTGGGAGGCAATGATCCGTTGTGTGGGGGTGATCATGATGATAAGCGCATGCCTCCCCTTGAGATCGTCTTCAGGCAATCTTCTTTAGCAGACGAAGATCAAAACAGTTTTGATATCTCGTCTGCTTGGGGATCAGCTCATTTCACTTTAGACGATGACTGTTGTGGTCATGCCGTTTCCAGCGAAGGATGTTTGTCCGCGACGTCCTCTTTGACTATGTTCCCGGACTGCAATCACCAGACTGGTGCTAGTAGTCGTGTTGGTCCAGGAGGCGAAGAACATGGAAAGGCCGTGTCTCGGTCGCCTCGACGTTTCCGTAGAGTGGTAGCAGGAAGATCAAGCTTCCGCAAGAGGAGACCCAACCGGACAAGAAACGATGGGTTGGCCAGGTGGGATAGCATGCCTGTGAAAAGGGAAAGTTGCACCGTCCGGTCATCGATTACTGAGAATGAAACAGAGTTCAATACATTAGCTTTGACAGTATGTGAGTTGAGTCCAAGGTTACCAAAACGCCTAGGCAGCTTTGTAGATCTTGCCATTGACGACTCCACTACGGAGGAGGAGAAGTCATCGTCTGCTGCTATTCCTGCAAAAAGAGGTAGCAACGTGTCAATGCAATTGTGCAGGCCATTCACAGCTGCTCCAAAAAGAGAAAGTATCGCAATGCCAAAGTTACCGATCCGGAAGCTTAGTTCACCTTCATTGGGAAGCGAGTCCTCGTCGGTGAGTAGTGCTAGTAGTACTGGTAACAGTGGAGCGAACTTTGTCTGGGGTAGCAAGCAGACGCAGCCAAGATTCTGTCCATCTTAAACAATGTCACATTTTCTTGAGATAAATTTCATGGATTTGTACCCCTCGCTTTTCTGCAAATCTTAGTTGCCCTTTCAAACACGTGTGGCCTTCGACTGTATGGAACTTCCCAAATTAGACGTTCCATTTTTTTTTGGTATGGAACTTTTCAAGTTGGTTGTTCTAGCTTTCGCGTTCATGTCCTTAAAGTTAAGGCGCCAAGCTGGTAAGCGAAACAAGTAGTTGCAATTGATATTGAGGTTGTAGCTTATTACCGGTGCAGCGGTACCTTCACTGCTTTAGAGAATCAAGACATACGCACCAGGTACAACCTAAAAGAAACCAAGAAAAGAAGCGGAAGGCTGTGACATTTGGAGCAACTGTGCGACTACAAATAAAATTCAACATGTTTCTCTCTTCTGCACTTCTTTCTCTACTACTGAGTATGTTGTAGTCTAGTAATACTCTAGACTTGTCTAGTGGTCGTCTACTCGAGTATTAGCTAGCTACTGTACAATAAGAAATACTAGAGGCGTACAGAGCTCTTGATTCATAGAGACGTCCTTGCTAAAAAAAAGTAACAAACATTCAGCTCGGATTAACAATGTGTATGTATAAGACAAGACCAATATTAAGATTTGCAGATGGGTGACATTTTGTCATTAAGTGTCCAGCAAGCATCCACTAATATTTATAAGGCCATCTGGCTGCGGGAGTAGATTGCGCCTATCGCGTACGTTGTTTGGTGCAAGATATTCACACTGAAGTATTGACTACTTCACGCGATAAAAATGAGTGGTGTAATTATAAATCCTCAAAGCTAGTGGGGCGGATGTAAGTCATTGAAGATTCATTGGCCACCAGCAAAGTTGTGATACAAGAACCACGGGAGTTCTCACACTCTATCAAACCGCTCTCTTCTTCTTAGCTTTGTTTACGCAGAATTCATTGAGAGTCAACCTGACACCCAGTAAAGATAATCCCAACCAGAAAATGAACGTCTTCATTGACTCGAAAGATGACGTTCCGTTGGCGTGCCTTTACAAACTACCCAAAACCGCTCTTCCGTCGTTCATTTACAAGCCATCAGCTCGTGCTGACGAAACGCCGCTTAAACCCTTGCGATCACGATCAGGCAAGATGACTCGCAATTACCACAGCGAGTCTAAGCTGGGACGAAATGCAGCTCCCGCCTTTACCCGTCTTCACAGTGACAACTTTTTGTACTGCTCTGACTTTGTGCACGTCGATGAAAACGCCAAGAAGGGACCTCGTCCTGTCACCCGGAAACAAAGCTTCGGGTCCGACACCTCCACATTATCCGAGACGTTTGACAGTTTAGAAGAGGAGAACAACACCGACAACGTTCGACGTCAGCAGACTACGTTACAGAATGACACATCTCCTGTCGACCGGCGCACATCTATGACCGCCTTTTCAGAGCGATGCTTACGTCGTGAGACATCTTTCTATCGACGTCGTGTCTCTCTTCCTTCTCCACCTGTACGTCATCTTCGTCGGGAGGTATCATTTTACCAAAAGAGCGTTCCGACGCACGATCGCTGGAATGAGTGTGACAAGCTACCCCGCTGTCATCGTCATTGTCGTAATCGTCGTCGTAACTCAATATTCAACGGCAGCATCGCCACTTCGACGTCCTCGATCACCTATGATTCAGGAGAGGATGGAGAAGAGGAAGACAATGCTCTTCCGCACACGAGTTCAGCTGCTGGTATCGGCCACGGTGAAAACGATGCAAACGTCTTGGATGAATCCAGCAACAGCGAGTTGCCAAATATCACTCGTCTTGGTCACACGAGTACAGTGAACCGGCCGATTTTACCATGATCGACGATCCTCTTTACCTCCATCCTACGTGTGTACTCTCCAGCCTGTCTAGTTGAAATGTTGAAATGCATGCCTTCATGGATTCCAACAAGTGGGGAGGGTACCCCAACTACAGTGCAAGTCTTTATTATCCATTTTTTACAGAACATACAAATTGTGAAAATTCCGGTTAACAGATTGATTATATAGTATTACATATTACATAAGTGAATAAACATGATTAAAACTAAACCAAAACAGCATTCGACGTTGTCTAGCTACAAGCTCATTATTACTACTACTAGCTAGTAGACTAGTGCACTCCTACAAGCCGTGGAGGCTGCCGAAGTCAAGAAGTGAACTGGAAGTCGTTTTTATATTACCTGCCCAGGAATTCGTATTAATTCTGTCAGTCGAGCGTCCGGAAACCCTAAAAGCTGACGCACTTCATTACCAGGTACACAGTAGTATCAGTCAGACATCAAGCAAATTTAATTTGAGTAATGGATAAACGAGGCACCACCACTGCTGGCCTCTCAAAATCTCTCAGTCAGCGACGAGAGCGAGACGAAGAGAGAACAAGGAAACAATCATCAACAACTAGTCTACTAACTGATCTGATCAACATCATCATCGGGAAAACAGTGCCCCGAAGACAGCCATCGTCAAGCGCACCGTACTACCATCAAATCGAATTACACATACTTATATATTATCGGTTAAATTATGAGAGGTCTTGCCGTTTTGATCGCTTTGTGCAGCAGTCTAGTCCTTGTGGGTAAGTTCAATGTTCAATGAATTTCTACTGCCGACCTAGGTAGTCAGACAAGTTAGAAAACAAGATAATGGACGAGATTTTGGAAGGATTTAGACGTGATCGGAAGTTGAAGATACAGCACAAAGCGTTCCCGGTACCACTACCATTTGATATATTTATTACTGTCCCATCCGAACTCTTGCCTACACTCCAACCTGCCTGCCCATCAAATCACCTCTTCTATCTTATCCCATCGTGTCGGTTTACTAATAACACATTGCTGATTGCTCTTTTTATTTTTTAACTTCAACTTCTTTTGATTATAGATGGATTTGCTTTTGTACCAAGAGCATCCACTGTCACCAGTATCCGCTCCACTTCGACTCTGTCCATGAAACTTTTTGACTGGAAACGCCGACAAGCCGACGAGTCTGCAATTAACGATGTTGAAAATTACGAATTCCGCCTTGACAACCTTAGACCAGCTCCTGGATCTCGCCAGCGCCAGAAGCGAAAGGGACGTGGTATCGCTGCTGGACAGGGAGCCACCTGCGGTTTCGGTATGCGCGGACAAAAAGCTCGTAGTGGTCGCCCTACTCGAGCTGGTTTCGAGGGAGGACAGAACCCACTGTACCGCGCCCTTCCCAAGTTTGTTGGCAGACCCACAGGACCCGGGCACACCAAGACCGAGTACAACATCATCAAGCTGGACGAACTCAATGCAGTTCCATCTGGAAGCACATGCAATTGTAAGTTTTTTTTTGCGCTGAGTAGATAAATGTTCGCCACAATAGATGTCTTGTTTTCGTTCACGGTTAGCTGACCCAAATTGTTTTTTCTTTTCTCTCGATCTTGGTTATTGTAGTTGAATCGCTTATGGAGTCAAAGGCCGTTACCAAATCCAAGCTTTCAGTCCACAAGGTTGTTGCTGGAAAGGGAGACTTTACGGCCAGTGGAATTACCGTCCAGGCCCACGCTTTTACCAAATCCGCTCGTGCTGCCATTGAAGGAGCTGGAGGAAAGTGCGAAATTCTCAAACGCACTACTGGTGAGGTTGTGGAAGTATAAAGCAATATAATATTTTACTTCTACAAAAAATGTACTCCATACTCGAGAAGCGTACTAGTATAGTATTTATTGATGCAGTTCACCGCAGTCGTTGCCAATTTTTCCTTATGATTTTTTTAGTACTCGTACTAAGCTAGACAGTGCAAGAAAAACAAAATCTACGATCGCTGAATTATTCGTATTCATAGAAAAAATCCTCGAAGCCCAGGCTTGCCTACACTGGCTGGAAGAAGCAACAAATGAATGTTGATGATGTCGCGACGAGGACGTCAAATTGCCATCGAATTCCGAATGAGATTTCAAGCTGTAACAATAGCTGCTGCTGGGAGGCACGACGGTTAACGTAATATTTCGTCTATTTTTGCTCGAAATCTCTGTCAAATTCACATCCAGATATCCAGTACACGCCAAACTGTTATCATCATTCTCCTCAATTTTCATAAAAAACAAAACAACACGAACACCACTGTGGTGCGGAAGTGCTGCCCTGAAGAGACTCCGTTCGGCTGCTTCGGATTTCACCGGGACCATGTTAGGTCAAGCTTGGACAAATAAAGTGGTAAAGTGGAAAGATACAGAAAGTGAACTGTAAGAATTGCCTTCGGGGCGCTTTCCCTTTTGATTCGGCGTCTTATTGTCAAAATGCACCACCCCTTGCTTCTGCACAACGCGATGGAACAGGTGACTTCAGTCGATAAACGGGAGAACACGGTAGCAGACAGATTCGTTTGAAAATGATTTCAGCAGAGAAATGTTCAAGCCGCCTCTTCTTCCCAAGCCAACATGAGTACCTCCCAGCGGCCAACGTGTCGCTGGCGCTCGATCGTGTCATTTTCTTCCGCAGGATTTTCAGGCATGACGGAAAACCGACGTGCCCAATCGAGAGCCGTTAGTCCACGTCGATCGATGGACTCAACCAAAGTAGTTCCGGCGTGTTGTAGGAACAGTCCTGCTGTTTTCATTAATTGTCGCCGAGGATCCAGTGCCAACCAGTGCAAGGCTGTAGCATTGAACTTAAAGTCCCTCATCTGCAGTAACCGTTTAATTTTGTTATTGGTCGAATCTTCTGAGCTACCAATGAGATCATTGGACGAAGCGACCGCCAAAATCATTTTGGCTGTTTCGTGAATATGTTGGGGAGAAAGTTTCAGAGATTTGGCACATAGATCCAATAGCGGTGTGCACCCAGAACCTTTGTTATATACCCAGACTAGATCACACGCCGGAGGCAGCATTTGCACCTGCGCCATTCCCTCCCGGGGTCTAGGAAAATCGCTTGATTTGTTGGAAAGGAAATGCTTCACTTGTTGGGTCCGACCAGTTGCAGCAGCTTTACAAAGACGAAAACCTTTCTCCTGCAGGGCTAAAAAATATGAACTCACCGGACTTTCTGGATGATGTTCCTTGGCGGACGAAAGCGCTGTCGTGCCGTTGGGCCATGGACGCAACCACGGGTAAACATTCGAGTCTTGGTTCTCAAAAATGGCTGCCACTGATAACATACAGTGCGTGATCAGGCATCTAGCCGTGACAAGGCAGCATTCACTTTGAATGTTGCACAAGTCATCCAATGGCGTTCGGCCGGGAGGCGATAACTGCCAAGGATTCGCACCTTGTGTCAACAAGTATTGTACAACGTTTACGTGCCCCCTGACGGACGCAAAATGAAGTGCTGTTTCGCCACTTACGGCATCCGGTATGTTGTGGGGGATTCCGACTTGGGAAAGACATTGAATCATGGGCAAATCTCCGTGGAAAGCCGCGTGAAGGAACCTTACCCGTCTATCGTTCGGATAATACTCCCATTTATCGTTTTCCATTTCTCTCCGGAGCTTGGTAATACTGCGTGACGTTTGGTCTTCGAGAGTCGTCGACAGCATTTCATCCAGCAGGTCAGGATTTACGAGTAGATTGTGGCAAACTTGATTTCGAACAGATTCCGATACTCGTTTCAATCTCAATGCCACCTGTCTGAAAAACTGCCGCTCATGATAACGAGCCAAGTTTTTGCCCGAATGTAAATGTCCTTTCCCTGCTGTTAAACCACAATCGTTATTCATGACGTGATCATGCGCATCCCCAATCAACTTGCTATTGCTGGCGGTGGGATCCGTTTTCGGATGATCACCGCAATCCGTTAGGCAATACAGACAGAACGCTCGTCCACAGTGCTCACACCAACCGGCATCGCACCCCCGATCTTCTGGTATTGCAATCTTAAAATGGCAAGAAGGACATTTGAGCAATCGTTGTTCTTCTAAATCTTGTGTGATCCGCCGAACCACAGCGGCTTCGTTTGTCGAGCCATCCGTGACTACAGTTGCATTTTCATTTATTACATCATTGATTTCTAGTTCGTTTGCCGATTTACACCGATGAAAAGCAGCAAAGGCCTTGGCTAGCAAATTGGGCGAGACTATGGCCAATGACGCTTCCAAGGAGAGACTCCCTGGATAATCCTCTACAACTATGACATCCGCTCGACACTCTTGGCAAGCGTTTCCCAAAAGACCATTTACGAATCCTGTATGTGCCTGTCCCAAACCTGAATAAAGGCCCCAATGGTGACTCAAAAAATGTTCCCAACAATCGGGAACACAATAATACCTGTAGCAGCAGCATCTGTTGTTGTTGTTGTTGTCGTTGCTGTGTGATGCAGACTGTGGTTTCTGGTTTTTGAGCAGGTCAGAATGGACGTCACGGTACTTCTCGGTGCACGCAAGTACGATAAATGGTACCGTATCTTCTTCACTTGCGGCAGATGCAACCGTTGTTGCGGAAGGAGGTCGAGTTAAAAGAGCGGAGCACACCGTACAGTGAATCTCCTGCAGATTGCAATCTTTTCCTCGTGATGGATTAGTGACAGTTGTTGCAATGTTCCTGTTATCTTCTTCCTGCGGCATAATCTTCAATAAAGCTCGAAGGAAGGAGACTATTAAAAAGAAGCTTCTCTCATGACAAACTAGCTGAAGAGAGACGATAGATGGGGAGCGCTCCTAATTTTGTAGTCCCAATAATGCCATTAAGCCAGAGCGAGCTCTGTTACTGGTACATAACTACAAGTCTACTCTAGTACCTGGAAGAGCCGGTACTATCTACTAGCTAGTACTATTCTGCACTCACCTATTAAATAAGAGATTTTCAAGGTGTACTGAAATGCTCCTAATTAACAAACGCTCCTAATGAAAAAGGAAATGCTCCTAATTACCAAAACAAATGCTCCTATTTCCATATCAAACGCTCCTAATTGGAAATCAAATGCTCCTAATAAATAAAAAAATGCTCCTACTACAAAGAGATAATAGCTAGAAAACGAATTATAAATGCTCCTAATGGCAAAACAAATGCTCTTAATTCCAAATCAAACGCTCCTAATTAAAAAACAAACGCTCCTAATTGCAACTCTCCTCTAAATGCTCCTAATTGAAATGAAATGCTCCTAATTGCCGAAAAATGAAAACCAAATGCTCCTAAATAAAGACCAAATGCTCCTAATTAAATACTTGTCATAGTACCGCCTCTTCCTGGTGGTAGTAGAGTACTACTGGTAGTAGTGTAGTCTAGCTAGTACTCTACTTACTACGCATCAGAGAAGAGCACCCTACGTATGGCAGAATTTCTCTGTAAGGGTTACAGAGATATCTGCCATGCCCGGGATATTTTACATAACACAAATCTTTTA
>Ga0210036_1001281_pt1 | contig 28481 bp, 17 predicted proteins | sample CryGeymeta201515_FD_185469 | JGI IMG/M metagenome (GOLD analysis project Ga0210036, IMG submission 185469) | Groundwater microbial communities from Crystal Geyser aquifers in Utah, USA - Crystal Geyser metaG 2015-15 (SPAdes) (version 2) | ecosystem: Environmental > Aquatic > Deep subsurface >...
AGCCCAACAAATGCTACTTCCAAAAACAACCCCGGGATTGTGTTTTTCCCCATCCCGGGGCAGTTTTGGAAATCCCGGGGTAGGGATATCCCTCGATTGGTGACAACAACTTTCATAAAACTACTCGGACCCCGAGTAGGGTACTCTCAAAATTAGGGTTAGTGGCCTTCGAAGATTTTTTCTTTCTGATATGAGCCAATCAAAACGGGGCTGATACGATACTGCTAATGATACATGTAGATTGCCAGCTGCCGCAACGACATGACTTGAATCTTGACTGGACGGACATGATGTAGTTCGACGTTCGACCAAACTCAACCCATCACACCACCCTACCATAAGCTCCCCATTGTTTCACGACTGTATGGTGGATGGATAGCTCTATATCAAAGTGTGCTTTGTCCCTCTACATCCTACTATAGCTTCCAAAGGCAAGGCAATTGTGTTATATCTTTACAAACCAATAAGCGTAATGATGGGAGTAATACCTTTCTTTCTCTTTTTGCTCGTAACAGTGACCACCACAACAACAGCATGGCACCAGCAGTCAATGGTTCGTCCTGCTTCGCATCCTATTATGGTCAAAGCTACAACAGTTGCACTTGATCGATGTCGCAGTAGTAGTAAAAGCATGGTTCTGCTGCTGGCTGCCATGGATCATTCTTCGAATCCAGAAATTGATCCTTATTATTGTTACTACTCCAACAATAACGAGGAAGAGAAAGATAACGAAAACAACGTACTAACGGAAGCAGTAGTATCTGCTTTGAATGAAGTGAACGACGAAATGATGGAACATGACGCTCAAGTTATGGAAGTTTTGGAGAATATCAAATCGGCTTTTCGTCGTCTTGCCACCGCCACCACCACCACCACCACCAGCAGCAGCAGCAGCAGCAGCGAGGTAGCCAGTAAACATCAGTTTGACAGCAACATTCGGGACATTCCAGTAGTGGACATGCCCGTAGAAATAGAAATGGAAACAGAAGATGATGATTTGATGGAGGCAGCAAATGTCCCATCTTCGTTTTGGAATGACGAATATTACACCACCGCAACGACTACCGCCAACACCATTATTAGTTCTCCCACAACAACTACTGGTACTACTACGACTGCGACACAGGTACTTTTCGTAGAGGATTTGATGCAACAAAATGATGAATTAGATGTGCACAATTACGAGGCTTCATTGGCATCTCGATTCCCCACAGCAGCCGTTCAAGGACAGCGTAATGTAGGAACCAACACTAGAATACCGTATTCTACCAGAAAAACAACAGATACAAAAACAACATCGAGTCGACCACTTCAGAAGAATATTGACAGGAGCATGTTCGTCGATAGAAATACTGGCGGCACCAACCGCACTAACATGAGTCCATTCTCGACCAAGAATATTGGAAGCATAAATGTTGAAAGAGTTATTTCAGCTGATCCACCTCAACCGAACAAAAGCAGTACTCATCGTCAGGCAGCAGCAACGAAAGAAGAAGAAGAAGAAGAAGAAGAGAAAAAAGAAGACTATGGTCCAGCACCTTCCACAACCATGGTGAATGATATTGCGGAAACAACGAAACGTCATTCTCCCAAACAGAAGGAGGTAATTACTTCAAAAACTGCTACTACTACTACTACTACAACTACAGCAGCAACGCCCTCTTCTCCTCCTGCTCATGCTGCCATTCCTAAACGTTCTCGTACTATCATTCCACCTCCACCCGACACAACAAAAAAGCGTGCACATCAGTCCAAATTCGTATCGACCGATGTCAACGATGTCAATCAACACGATGCATCAAACAATGACATTCATCCATCCCGAAATGCTGATATGGATATTGCATCACAATATCAACGTCAACAGCAGCAGCAGCAGCAGCAGCAGCAACAACAACAACAACAACAACAACAACAACAACAACAACAACAACAACAACAACAACAACAACAACAACAACAACAACAACAACAACAACAACAGCAAGAGGAAGAACTACCTCAATATGGGCAACAAGAACAACACTATCTTCAACAGCGACGCCCATCCAGTCGTCGTCGTCCAATCATAACCAAATCTACCGCTGTTATGGCTTCACCTCAGCAGCACTCGTCGCCGTCGTCGCCAACACTGGACTGTATTATGGATTCTAATTCACGAAGAAGAAGAAATGCTTCGGTAGCAGATGTTACAACCAGGTCAGAAACTTCTACCATTTTCCAGAGTGCGAAAAATCAGGATAGGAGATTTGCTACTGCAGGAAACAGTGCAACACCGGCATCAGCATCACGTACGATGAAAAGCTATCGAAATATCGATCCAAGATATTGTGACGGTCAAAACTAGAATAAAACCAATGATGCTGATGTCATGGATCAACTATCAGAAGAGTCGATGACAGAAGTTCAATGTGGGATTGTCGGACATGAAAAAATCTATGTTGAAACACTTATTGGAAGTTGATGAAAGAAGAAAACTTTCGGGAAGCTGGACTACTTGTTACTAATGCTGACGAGTACAAGTAGTCTAGTGCTATCCCTATTAGCGGCTCGCTAAAATCATTAAATAATATCCTATTTGTAGAAATTGGTGTGTCCCGTGCAACGGCGAACCTCCGCAAGGTGCTTGATGATGAGGTCGCAGGAGATACACTCAAGACGGCTGAGAAGAAGTTCCAGATCGCTTCTACTAGACTAGTCGCTCCTTCTAGTAATAGTAGTAGTAGAGATTATCTATTTTTCTAATACTACTAGCAGCTACTAGAATTAGTAGATACTACTAGCTAGAGTACTACTAGTCGACTACTACTAGTAGGCTACTGCTACTCTACTATAATACGTGGCGAGAATTCTTATCTGCCACTACTACTACTAGTAGTAGTAGCTAGTAGTAGTAGTAGCTAATGGTCTCTACTACCATACTAGCCAGAGTACTAAATCCAGCTCATCAGAAAACCTTAACCTTACAATATATTCCACCATTCTGTCCGCGCGCCCAATCCTTGTCAGAGCACTTATCATCCACCTTTCTCAACTCTCATCCCAGACGGAATCCACCTTATCAGATCTATTATCTATTCATGTTAAAAGTGGCAGTACAGCAAAGCTAACATGCCGGACGCTAATGTATTAAACTCAAAACGCGTCGTTTACGTCGGTGGACTAGCAGATGAAGTGACAATACCGCTGTTGCGAGCTTGTATGATTCCTTTTGGTCCCATCCACAGTATTGATATGGTATGTTTCGCCGTTTCGCCTTCCAATTTCCAAGTTACATCAGCCATGGTCGCAGTAGTACTCGTCTTTTATTGAATCATCGCTAAGGTTTTTTCTTGACTTCCTTTTCTTTAGCCTATGGACTATGTCAAGGGAACATCGAAAGGTTTTGCCTTTATCGAGTTTGAAGAAGCCGATGATGCAGCCGAAGCCATTTTCAATCGCAATGGGTCTCACTTGATGGGACGAACACTCCAGTGCAATATTGCCCAGGCCAACCAAGCGGCTAAATTGAGTCAACCAGTATGGCAGAGCGACGACTGGTTCCAAAAACAGCAAGAACCAGAAGGCGTGTCGGGACCAACGGAAGGGGATAGTAGTGCAAAGCAAGAAGAATCGAAATCATAGCAGAAGGCAGAAGGTGAAAAGAAGTCAATTATCTGGATTATTACCGAACGTAGAAAATAAATCGAGTAACCAACAAAAGAGCGCTGAAAGGGTTTTAATATAATTGAATGATTTATCTATCTTATTTGTTTTCATGCTGCTCGTTTACTTGAAGATCACACTTTTCTAGGGACACTTTTGGAATTCACAGTTGGGACCAGTACAAGCAACAAATGATAAACCGCCGTAGTACCAGATTTCTTTGGAACAAAAAAAAATTAAGGAGCAGGAAGCTGGGAAGCTTTTTCCTCGGGACAGGCTTCAAATTCACAATTGGGACCAGTTCGTGCAACACTTGTCTTTCCATCTGCACACCATTTCAATTCCAAGGTACAAGCAGAGATCTCAGGTAATTGGACAGGTTTTTCTTCAGGGCAGAGTTCAAATTCACAGTTTGGTCCTGTGCGTCCAACACTTGTGACTCCATCCTGGCACGGCTTCAACTCCATAGTACAGGCAGCAATTCCAGGAAGCTGAAATGCACCACCATCAGTTGGCCCTTCAACACCCTCACGACTAGCAGCAATGGCACATATTTCCGGGCCTACCATTCCAGGGAAGTACCGAGGATGATAACAAGCAGCATCAGCAATAATGCAATTAGGTTGGCAGGTTCCACCAGTCCAGGAGCATTCCATTCGACTATTCAAACAAGGTTCACAGTCGGAAAATCCATTGCAAGGGTGGCTCAGCTCGTCGGCCTCCACATCTTTTTCCTCCGCCACTTCTGGAGGTTGTTCAGCTGCTGTACGACTAGCAGCAATGGCACATATTTCCGGGCCTACCATTCCAGGGAAGTACCGAGGATGATAACAAGCAGCATCAGCAATAATGCAATTAGGTTGGCAGGTTCCGCCAGTCCAGGAGCATTCCATTCGACTATTCAAACAAGGTTCACAGTCGGAAAATCCATTGCAAGGGTGGCTCAGCTCGTCGGCCTTCACATCTTTTTCCTCCGCCACTTCTGGAGGTTGTTCAGCTGCTGCACTACAAAGCTCCTCCATCCATCGGCAATTGATTGGGTCTTGTTGCATTGGTTCACCAGATGGACAATGCTTGAACTCTCTGGTACAGACAACTTGAGGAGCTTTCTCTGAAGACTGAGCGGATTTAGCGCAGCGTTCTTCCAACCAACGGCAATCGGTAGGGTCGCGTTCCATGGGAGTGTTGTCAGGGCAGTATTTTATCTCCGAGGTGCAAGCAACTGGGTTGACCGGAGGCAGGACAGCGGGACAAAGTTCCACCTTCCAGCGGCAGTCAATAGAGTCACGTTCCATGGGAGTTCCGTCCTGGCAATACTTCATCTCCAGTGTACAGGCAGCTGGAAGGACAGCAGGGCAAAGCTCCACCTTCCAACGGCAATCAATAGGGTCACGTTCCATGGGAGTTCCGTCCTGGCAATACTTCATCTCCAGTGTACAGGCGGCTGGAAGGACAGCAGGACACAGCTCTGCCTTCCAACGGCAGTCAGTAGGGTCACGTTCCATGGGAGTTCCGTCTTGGCAATACATAATCTCTTTCGTGCACGCCGCTGGCAGGGGTTCCACAGGGAGTTGAGCAGAGGCAGACGACATGCTGCTTCTTTCGAGTGAACTCTCTTCGTCATTGCTTTTATTCTTGTTGACAAGGGGAACCGTAATTCCCACCACAAGAGCTGTCGCTACCAAAACTGCAAGGCCCAGTTTGAGGACCTTGCGGTTGACTGTGGGTTTTTGAAGAGCTTCGTTGGTTTCATTGGTATCCGGGGAAGCCGATGGCACCTCAATATTGTTAGTATCATTGTTTTTGTTGGTGGTAGAAGTCATCATGTTTATCTTTGTATCGATGTTATTTATCTTTGGATTGTGTTATCGTTTTAATTGATGTTCAAATTGATTTTGTGAGCTTTGAAGATTTTGGTTTTCTTTCTACTTGTACGAAAAATTGCACGATTGCAACCTCGCGGAACGGAGAATGGCTGAACCAGCAAAATTGCCAAGCATGTTTCACAACGCCAGCGAACATCAGTATCAAGGTTATTGTACTACCAGGTACACTACTATTCTTCCACTTGATACTACGTAGTAGTACTAGTAACAACACTGGACAGAGTACAATAATTTACATACTTATTAACTCGTTATTCGTCTCTGAATTACCAAGCATTAACCTACGACTAGTAGCTAGAACCAAGCACAACTGAACTTTTCGCTGTGCCACACAGTAACAATGGACTTCGATCGTGCCTTTTACATTGACAGGTAAATGAAATATGAATCAACGGACAACCAGCAGGCTGTAAACAAGTTGTTACCATCTACTATTCCGTTTGTCAGGCCGCCTCTGGATCTTCATGGATTCTCGCTCCTTCGCAACAAATCCCTGACATTACCTCGCAGCGGGAGAGGAATTTCCTAGATCCGGAACATGCCCACCGAAAAAGTACAAGACTACCAGGTGGCAGGCCACCGGACAATATCAAGTCGCTGTTTAGGTAACGTTCAAGCAGGCTTCTTATGCCTACGGACTTCACTCGATCCGCCCTACTTCGTCTTGAAAACGTCGTCTATCAGAATCGGTTGTATGATGACATTATCATAGCAAGCCGGTGCGACTGATATAACCGTAGATATCGACTAGAAAGTCCGCTGTGATTCCACTCCAATAGTTTTCCGCAACCTAGAAAGTACACAGATAGTAACGAGAAGAGGAGTATGAGTACATACTTGCGTACTACATCAGGCATGAAGAAACTACAGCATGATACTTACTCGACAATCGAATCCAATACGATTCGACATTCCCAATTTTCGAAAGTGAGTCTCAATGGACTGTATTGATTCCCGTTGAATACCTGGTTCTCCTTTTCCAACCCAGGCCAAGATTTGCAAGTCGGGAAACAAATCCATAATGCCGTCAAATTGATCCAAGCTTTTGGCAAGTTGTCGTGCATTCAGCGCAAGGATGACTCCAATGTTACCATTATTGTGATTGTTATTGTCGGACGCCGGATCGTCCTTTGTCGATTGCAGTTGGTACCGCGTAATCAAATCAGACATGGACTGAACGTGCGAGGCAGTGTAACCATGGGGATCCGAACAATGAGCTCTAAATCCCAAAGAAAAAGCAAACCTCGGTGCCTGGTTGCGGCCATTGTTTGTTTGCTGGTGGTGCTGGTCTTGGGATTGTCGTATGTATCGGAGGCAGGTCTCCAGGAAGAGTTCTGCTGGAATGGATACCGATTTCTCATCATGTCCTGGTCCAGGTAAAATGTCAGCATTCAAAACAAAGGCCCCTTCCGAACTGGTTTGCAGTTGCTTGTTGACAATGGCCTGCAGGGTAGCCTCGACAGGTTCGAGTTCTTTGAAATCCAGTTTAATAACTTTGTTGACGGTCTTGGTTTCCTCATTCTCTACAATGTTATCGAGAAAGTCCGTCATGGAAAGATCACTTATGGTGATGGGAGGATGGGCCATGATGGGAATCCGCTTTGTACCAGAAGCTGTGCGTGTAAAACTTGCAGTGGTATGTCCCATGATTACATCCGTTTCAATGGCAGTAATTTTAGACCCAGGAGCCATGGCATGTCGGAGATCGGCTCGACTATCTACTGCATGGACCCATGTTTGGTTCGTCGATGGCAACAGGGCTGCTGCTGATGCTGCTGCTGCTGATGATGATGAATCTGGCATTGGTTGGAAGGTCGAATCTCTTCTTGTTGTTGTGACGGTTTCCTTGAGTACTACGACAGCAGGCGATGCAAAACCAGCGGCTGGCCCTTGGAAGCTGTTGACATAGGCATAGATTCCCAAAACGAAATAACAAGAAATCGAGATGAGAGTCCGCATTATTATTTTTAATGCAGAAAGAGTAGTAATACAGTAAAGAATAATAATATGCGAAACACTCAAACAAGAAGTGCCGTTCTTCGCACAGATTCTATATCTAGCTACCAGAGTAGCTAGTAGTCTAGTAGTAAGGTACCTGGTAGTAGTAGCGAAGAGTTTGAATCCGACAGATAAAAATGATGAAACTTTATTTTGCTTACTCTACTAGTCTACCTCTTACTTTGAGATTCGATTCACCGTACTACTACATTCATTGGCCAGTGGAACACGCCAATGGAGACTTGGATTATGGCATGTGCATGAACGAATGAATCTGTTAGACGAATAACTTTGAATGAATCTGCTGTGGAAGAAGAATCTCTTTTTTGTTTTTTTCTTCTTCTCAAATGCTGCGGTTGCGATGTAGAGCACTGGAGTACCGTAGCCCGTTCCTTGTTTTAATCATCAGAGACCGGGCTAATTTTTTTACCTTACTGTTAAGAAAAATAAATAATAGGACCCGAAAAATTATCTCCATCTTTCTCAACTGAAGCTTGACAAGTTTTTTCGCACAACAGGAACACACTAAACACACGTGCATCCTGCATCCCATCCCACAAGCCACGAAGGCCACAAGGGGACCCCCAACAAACGTATCAAAATTTAATTGCCCTGTCGGAGCAGAAGCTGAAGTAAGAGATACTATAAACAATATTAACGAGTGACAACATTCAATGGATACCTCTACAACAATGGCTCAAATAATTGCTGCTTCGGCCGCCTCGTCGTGTACGTTCTGGTCCGCGCAATTGACATTTACGCAACCCATTTTGGCGCGACAATTTTGTCTTGTAGGAAATAATCAATACGTTGTGCCACCCGTCCTTGGAGATTGTATGGATGGATCCAGCAGTAGCTGTAACACGTGTCTGTCGTGGGATGGTACGCAACAACGAAATTGCCAGTATTGGAAGGGAATCAGATCGGCAGCAGCCTTCGTAACGGACTACTACGATGGTAATGACGGTAATGTGGCAGTGGTGCAAGCATCATCACGATCCACATCGAATTCAGCATTCGTATTATCTCGACCTCCTTCACCAGGATATAACAATCCTAAGTGTGCGGTAGGGTACGAACAATTCAACAATTTGCAAAACATTACCATTGGATGCCCGCAGGATACCGTTCTCTATTTGGAGGTCATGCCGTTTGACAACAGCAACAGCAACAACGGGAATAGTGTGACGATTCAACTGGCACAGCAACTCAATGTGCAGCTACCTGCAACAGAACAACCGGCGCCGTATTATTATGATTTTCAGATCGAAACACCCAGCGACGATATTCTTATTGAATTTGAACCAAATCAATGTCTCACTGGAACAGGTGGACGTGGCTGTGGCGAGGATCCGTTGGTAATGCTAGCCTATCACCAAAAGGGACAATGCAATACAACGTTTGCATCTGGTATGGGATATCAAGTCAATTGTCAAAAACAATTCACCCAGCAGAAAGAGAGAGATTGTCCATCCAAGACAAGTGGCTTGACGTGTCAAGAACTCAACATGTTGAAGAATACGGGTGATTCTGTGAATCCTAACAATACGAGTAGCGACAGCTACAGCAGACTCTGTGGCATTGATGAATGGGAATCTTTTGGCCATTCCATTTCATCGTGGCTTGTGGGAGTTGCAGTTTTTATTTGTACCTTGATTCCGACTCTTTCGCAACTCTTGCTTCCTGGAGGCATCAACCATTTGACGCGATGCTTTTGGGCCGGGATTCTGTCGGAGGCAACCAAGAATGGAGCAGTTGCAGTGTCCTTGATGAGTGTCGATTGGTCTTGCCTGTCACAAGGTGATAGTAATCCTACGGCTCTCCTCCCGTACGCATTAATGACGTTTTCCTTGACAGACACGATCCTTCTTATCCTGGCCATGATATTTCGCTACATGCAAACAAAACCAATCGAAAAGGAAGAGCAACAACAACAACAACAACAACCGATAGATGCGTCAGAGACAGAATCACCATCTGCTGAAGCAATCGTGGAAGTAGAAGGAGAGGATGGTATTAGTAGTGCAGAAGAACCAGCCGTACTGACACAGAATAGTAGTACGTCAGCCATCATCAGGGAAGAAGAAACGCTTAACAACTTTAAATGGTCCCGCAACAGCAATAGTCTTGCCCTCAGAATTGGAACATTTATGATCATTGCACTCCTAGGTGGACTCGGTGGGTTCTTGCAACTCGCGTTGATCTTGGAAGGAGTCGTGGACAGTCCCGAGCAAAGTGCCGTAGGAGAATCGGCACTCAGTGAGTGGGCATCTTGGATCTTTGTTTGCAGTGCTGCTCTGGGTGGGTTCCTAGGATTCTTGTTAGTCCTATGCGGCGTTTATACGAAAAACATGTGGCTAGCTTGGACTATTTACAAGATCATGGTGGGAGACATTCCGGGCACCGTCAGTGCGGTGGACTTGGCGGTTGTGCTATCGCCTGGATGGCTTGCGGAATTCATCAACGATATACTGCAATTGGCACTGTATTTACCGGGACTCTTGCCCGAGATCAAAGAGGAGTCTAGTAGGAGGAATAGTGGTCGACGAGAAAAGGCGTCACCAGAACGAGCGTCAGTAGTGAACTAGTCTACTAGTAGACTATTATTACTGAGTACCAGTGGAACTGCTACCATACTCTACCGTGGTGATCTTTTTTAGTAGTCGTACCAGTACGGTACCTAGTACCAGTACTAGTACAAGTACCAGGTAGTACCACTATACCGGGTATGGTACCTGGTACTGTACCTGGTACTTCATAAGTAGTTTTTACGTAAGAATCCCAGAAGCAAGAAACGAACAGCTCGCACATGCCATGTCGTGTCATGTCATGTCATGTCAGCCAGAGCACTCTGCTGCTTCAATTAATTATTTATGGTACCAGTGTACCAGGGGTTCCAAGGGTTCCAGGTACCAGGTATGTTCATGTTCTGAGCTCAAACTGGTACCGTGTTTGGTTGCCGAAATGAAAGCTTTACCAGGTACCAGTACCATTACCAGGTACAAGTCACTGGTACCAGTTACCTGGTACCATACCAGTGCTACTAGCTAGGTAGTCTACTACAGTACTAGTACTAAGAGAAGGTGCCAGTACGCATTACCGTTCTCGTACTACCTACCAGGTACCAGGTACGGTAGAGGTACAGCAATGGTAGAATATCAGTGGTAAACGATATTGAAGGCAGCTGCGGCAACAGACAACTACTAAATAATAGTGTTCTCAAAATAATTATTTGTCTTACCTGGTCTTACCTGGTATTTCAAAATAAATAATAACATTAACTTAGTAGCAGTAGTACTAGCACGTACTGTAGCACCTTTGTGAAATTCATAGTTCTGTTTGCCGAAACTGACGACAAGTCCCACCACCACCTTTAATCTAAAGGGCTTAATCGTAATGTCATTTATTTAATTTCTGGTATTGGTACCAGGTACCTAGTCTAGCTAGTAGTATGTACCAGTTAAGGGGGTCTAGTAGTCTAGCATTATTTTTTCGTCGTCTCCATGTCAGGTACCTGGTACCAGGTACCAGCCAGCAGGGTACCTGGTACCACTCTCAGTGCAAAAAAAAGTCTAATACTAGACCTAGTAGTATTCATTACCAGGTATCACGAAAATAAGGAATGTCTAACAAGTATGCCTGCGATGCAAGATGCTTTCTTATTCTGGCAGATTTTTGGGCGTTATGAGTAGTACGGTAGCAGTAGTAGCTACTACTTCGTACTTACTACTAGACTAAAAGGACAGCAGAATACTCTAGCTACTACCACTCGTGGTACCAGGTAGTGGTACTACCTACTAGTATTAGTACTACTACCAGTAGGTCTACTATTACGAGTGGTAGGTCTACACTGCTGTCCCGAAATGGTCGAATGTTTGCTTTCGATGGCTGTAGATAGGGCATCGTCCAAACAAACCCACACATTCTTATTATTACTTATGACTCGCTAATTTCGAGTGACTTTGTTCTGCCAGGCTAGGCTATTAAAAAAAAAATGCCGGCAGTATTTTCGTTATAAAAATAATAATCTACTCTCAATTGTATTCTGCAATACCAACAGAATAACTTTTTCATGATACAAAAGGATCCTATGGACGCGTCTAACCCAGCAGGTGCCACCTATCAGAGAATCGAAGGGATCGCCTATCAGAATGCTCTTCGCGAAGCTGCACTTCTGAACAAAAAAGGCGTGTCTGCCTTCTTTCTTGAGGGACAGCTAGGAACTGATCTGAGTCTTCGCGTATTTCGAGAGGCACTACTAACTCTGCAGGCACTTGCCGTTTCCAATGACATTCTCGGAATTCAAGAATTGGATCTACGTCAAGGTCTAAAATTGTACACGGCGCCAGAGATGCGAAATCTCTCCGACGCGGCCTTTCACCTCTGCAATGAGCCTAAGGTGTTTGAAGTTTCTCACGACGATGTCTTTTGCGTCACTCGCCTGTCAACTTTCTCGGCTGCTGTTCTCTTCAACCTCGCTCTTGCCTGTCACCAACAAGCCGTGCTCACCAACATGAGCACCAAGTGCTCCCGGGCGGCCGAACTCCTTTACGAGCAATGTGCTCAGCTGTGCACTAACATCTTGGACGTCAACCATGATGCCAAAGACATTTGGGTCCTGTATATGAGCTGTACTAATAACATTGTTCACATTCAAAAGTCCTTGTTCCGCACTACCGAACTGAATGTTTCCCTCACACAGTTGCGGCAACTTGCCGAAAAGGTGGGCGACGGAGCAGCGAACGATGAGCTTGTTCAGCAAGTGACTCTGAATATCATTATGGCAGCCGAAGAACGCTTGGCTGCATCAATTGCTTAGTGGTACTAGTGTAGACTTTCTACATAATACCAAACAGTAATAATAAATGAATAAACCTGAATGAAACCGCACATGACTATTCTGTACTCGAGTAGTCTAGTACTAAGGGCACGCTATCATCATTTTACTCTGTCTTTTTCAAAAGCACAGCTTTCTTCTCTTTCGGAGGAGCACTTTTTGATTCTACTGCCGCGTAAATTGTTGCGGCAAAAATTAACAGCATGGTAACGGCAAGGAAAATCCATTTGAACATATTCGCTCGACTTCCTAATTGTAGCTGTGAATCCTTTAGTTTTTCTGGATACAGAACACATCCCCTACGTTGGATGTAAGTCTCCATCACATCGAATAGTACTGTTATTACGGGAATGTAGGCAAAATGTTCGACAAGTATAGGGGCAACGATGGAAATGGATTTGCATTTATCTGACAAATACACCAGCAGACTACCGAGAAATATGATGTAGGTCGGCATAATGAGTATGAAGTCGAGAGAGGCCAATTGGATGTAAACAGAACATCCCTCTGTTCCAATGCTATCATACCAGGCATTCAACTCCGCGGGAGTATATCCAAAGCGCGCATCCGGAAGATTCATTCCATCGGGATACTCCTGAAGTGGCCGAGACATCATGTGGTGAAATACAAAGACACCAACAAAAAAGACGAGAAACAGGAATTGGAACTTCGCAGATGCATTCGCAATTGCACGAAACTTGCCGATTACCAGAGACATGATGTTTTAATACTAAATGGGTTGTCTCTGCTTTCGTAGTGGTCGTTGCTGTGCTTGTGCGGTCTTCGTTAAGAACTAGATGAGAGCCTCATGCCTCATGGCTGAAATATTTTTGCGAAAAGTAAAACATTAGGGATAGGAATATAGATGTATTACGAACCTATGGAAGAGTACTACTGTACCAGAGGATAGATAGGTGATAGATAGTCTAGTACTAGTCGAGTTATCAACACAGCAAAGCTACGCGTCCTTGTCGGTCTCGCTGAAGGAATGCACCGTCTCTCCCTTTTCATTTTCAAGAATTAGCCCAAGACTTGATATATTCATGGTACTGTCACTCTCATCAAATGAACGTTCCTTGAATTTATTTCCCTTGGCGACGGAGGATGCTAAGTTTGTTTTAACGCGTTGGAGGCGTAGAGAAGGGGTCGATCCACTCCTAGGGAGTGTCAAAGCACTACTTCGTCGCATGACAGCTCCAACTTGACTGCTCCGAAAGATCTCCGGTAGATCTTCGCTTCTGTGCTGTGGAGAACTCTCCTGATCCAAAGGAGAATTTATTGGCATAGGCGGCATTGTCGTGCTCGAAAAGCCTGCAGCACAGTTCGCATCTGTGTTCGATGGAACTACCACAGCTGGTTCCGCAGTCATAATTTTGTCTGTGTTGGTACCGGCCACGCAAACCGGAACATACGCGGCTTTATGTGCGTCCACCAAGAATTGTCGGAATTCTTCTCTACCTTCCATGGTATTTGTCGCGGCATTTTCGGCAGATGTATCCCAACCGTCCAGCAGTGATGTTTGGAGTAGGGCTGCGTCTCGGTAGGCAGCGAGGAATCGTCGTCGAGCATTTCGACGGAATATGAATGTGGGAACCACTAGCAGAGAAGCAAGGACGGCGGGGCCCATAGCTTTTTTCAGCCCCAGCATCGTGCCCATGAGGATCTGACTGACAAGCAAAGAACTTATGCAAGCGTCAAATAGAAACGGCCAGCGGACTCCACCACCGTCAAAATGCGGTTTGTACGTGAAGATCAGAGCGTGGCGAAGGATCGGGTTACAGATAACAAAGTATATGACTGTAGATATGGCGACAATAGGCGCTGCTGGTGCCAAGGCAAGGGCAAAAAATATAACCATTCCAGAATCCACATAGCAACGAAAAGGTACCCGTGTCCCTGCCCCGCCTCCGCGGACGGTTCGCAAACAACATTTGAGGTGCAAGCAGGAGAATAAAAAGGACCAGAGTTGCAGAAGATAGAAGAGGGGGTGCAAAATCTGATGATATCGGGTAGGACATGCAAATTTAGTCACAGTCAATAGGTGTGCGAGCGAGGAAGGAGGACGTATCGCGCGACAACCGACCCAGAAAACTTACTAGTGCTTTAAGGATGACCCAATTGCACCAGGTGCTTGAAACTTGTACTGGAATGGTTGCAGCAACTCGTTGTAGAGTATCCGTAAATTCAAAACTCCCTTCTTGAAACGTTGTCAGGACCATCTGAGCAATGGAACTACCTAGGAGAGCAAAAATGAGAAAGAACCACCAGTAGTATTGAAGTGCCGCATACTCTGCCTCTACCATACTGGTGGCATTGCTGCCAAAGTTCGCCAGAAAAAGAAACATGTGTGGGCAAATTCTTCAAAGGCAGAATATCTTTTGTGAGACTACGCTGTCGAGAGACTTGTCAAAAAGCTTTCTTGCATTAAGTCACTTACGCCAAAAAGAAATTCAATAACCAACCTCGGATCAACCCATTTAAGGACTGTTGATCAATATTCAATCCTGGAAACAATTCGGTGAACTGTTCAGAACCATAGGCCGACGCAAAGGTGATGGGAAAAGTATAAAATACGTTTATAACAATGACCGTAGAGATGGCACTACAATAAGAGTAAACAATTTGAAAAAGAACAGTGAGTCTCAGCGCAGCAACGAATGTACGTAACCAATCAAAAAAAGTTCGACACTCACATGAAGTTGCGCACAATTTTTTGGTGGTCATTGAGCGTTACAGTAACCGGCCGGCAACAGCCACGACAGTCACAAATATTAAATGCCGAAGCGTCTGCCAGCGGAGGGACAGGAATTTCATCAATAGCTTCCCACTTTCCCGCGCCTCGTCCGTCAGCCAAACATTTTCGAGCCGCAATAGCTGCCTGACGAGATGTAAAGGTGACAACCGCATACGTGGAATCCCGGGCGTACAAATCTGTTGCTGCCTTGCTTGATTTCAAAGTCCAAGAAATTAAGCCGAAAAATTGCTTCCAAAAGTCTCCCCAAATGAGTTTTAGCGACGGTGCGTGCCATATCCCGTCCGAAACTCGGTATGAGGCCGAGCGATCAATTTTGCTGCGCGTACTTTGTTGGCACTCGTTTGCCACGCGTCGGACAGTTTGCCAATCATTCTCTTCTTCGGCATTTTGTATGCACCCGTTTCCATCAGATGATTCTGCCTTGGACGGTGCCATTCGAATCAAGCTAGGAAAGTAAGCACTATCTTCCGTGTCCAAGCGAGATTGGCTCGTGCACATGCTCGGCGTCCCAAAACGTTGGCCTTTTGGTATCGGCGATGCATTTGCTACTATCGACGATGGAATGGTCACCGAGGAACCGTGAGGCGTTTTCTGGCAATCTTGCTTGTTTCTTTTATCGAGGCTTGTTTTACCTTTACCATAAAGTTTATTTTCAATAGGTTCTTCGGTGGCAGTGGGTACGTCTTCCAATGTCACTCCAGGCACTCTCGCTCGGTTACCGAATTCCTCTACGGATGTTCGCACCGAGCTCGTGCGATTAATTTTAGCAATACTGTCTGCACGTTGTTTAAACATTCCAACACGATCATTTTGCGATACCAATACAGCTTTTTGTCGTATGACTTCCAACTCTAAGAATGCTGTGTTAGCTTCTTCAACAGCCTCGGCCTCCATCTGCAGAAGCTCTTCGGTCGAACTAAAAATGATTTTTTCTTCGCAACATCCGTGCGGGCAGCACTTGGACGACCCTCGAGCCAATTCTAAACTATAAACGGCTGTTTGCTCGGGTCCCATTTCAAGTGACTTGAGAAACATGGCCTCAACGTCGTCATCGGTGACATCACCAAGGATTTCATTCTGGTACTGATGCCGCCGTGACGAACTGCTCAAATAAATATCAAACTCGTTCTGAACAGAATGCACTTGTGTTCGTTCACTATCATTTATAGGCGGAACTAAACTAGACCCATTCGAGTCATGGAGGTATTGTTGATCATTTTGATTCTGTTGTTGTTGTTGCCGGTGAAGATCACCATTAAATCCTCTGTCGAGCAATTGCCGTCGAATGAAACGCAGTCGCTGCAACTTCTTGGTCGTTCCGTACCATTTTTTCCAGGCCGATGCCATTTCTCTTGCCGAAGGGAGAATAGTAACGGCAGCCACGCTGGAACTGTATCCCGGTTGATTGGGCACACAATAGTCAAAGAAAGCACTCGTCACGGACAATTGCCAATCTAATTTGGAACTGCTTCCTACAGACGAGCGTCTTGTTTCTGCCGCTTCCAAATCTTGTTCGGGTGACGTTACAGCTTGACTTGGTCGCTGAGGCAATCCACCCACCAGCACCGAATATAAGGCAATGTTCGGAGGTGTATCCCGTTGTTCGGGATGCGGAATCCACGCCTCCCGTCGGTAGAGATAAGGATTATCATTGATAGCAAGTTGCTGTTGCGTGGGTTGATGTTTGAGAGCTGCTGAACGAGGACCGCAGGAATTTGCATTTCCATTGTTGTGATTACTGCCGTCACTGGTGCTGTCGTCATCGTCCCTTTCATTATCGTACAGCATGGTAGCTTTTAATTCCTCTCTTCTAGCCTTCCATATATTTTTTTCCAGATAATATATTCTTCGCATGGCTAATAAATCGATCCATTCCTTGTGCAACTCGTAACAAGTGTACCACGCCACAATGTACGTGCAAATGACAACCCCATAAAGTCGCGCATCGATCATATTGCCACTGGTATCCCAAACGTGGGCCTCGTTCAGAGGTGGAACATTGGCCAATGTCATCCGTTCGTAAAGTGTGAGGTTGTAACTCGAGTCCAGAGTACAGTTTTCGTTTTGCACTACATCCTTATCTGGATCGTAGGGTGGGTCGAAACATCTGGATGTGTAATAGATGGGAAGCACAATGCAGCAATATACAAACATGGCGAAACACGTGATACGCAGTCCCAGGGCGTGGAAGCGCAGCATGACAATGGCATCCAAATTCAATTTCAACAAGTGTCCATCGATGCCGTCATTTCTTGTTCCCGTTCCTGGTACACCTTCAATCAATGTATGATAACTCAATTGCACCAGCCACAATATCCAACCCCACAACGGATTACCCCGATCCTGTACGTGTCTCTTTCGTCTGTCTAACGTTCCAGCTGTTGTTCGTTTCGCAAAGGCCAATGGGTTGTAAATGACATTGCGGGGACGGGCCTCACACCGGGGAGCAATGTGCGTGATCTGCAGTGTCAGGGCTCCCGCGAACAGTAACAACGTCCCAGCCAATACTCCACATCCTGCTCCCAATGTGACACCTAATTGCGTCAGTGTCGTAGACATACTGGTTGCTGTCTTAGTTATATAAGTGCAGTGGAAACTCCTCTGAATGAAATTGGAAGTGCTGTTGTTGTAGGGTATGGTGGGTAATCGCACTGTCTTTGTAGCAGTCTAGTGCAGTAAACTCCTACTGTAGCTAGTCTACTTTAGTAGCTACTAGTAGTGTGTCTGTGTAGAAGTTTCATTCAGATGCTTTTCCTCTGAAATTCCCCGGGTTTAAACCCTTCTTCAGTAGTGCTATGTGGAGAAAAAGAAGTCTTTTTCTTCTGTAGCAGAAAAATATAGCACTATCACTAATAAACTCCAGTAAGGGTTCAACAAAAGAAGTCGAGTAGGGGTTCAACAAAAGAAGAAAAATGAGCGAAGATTCAAGTTTATTATTATTTTGCTTGTGAAAATCTTTGAGAAAATTATTATTAATTTTTCAACACAATTAAATTTCAACACAGTTCAAAATATCGCATCGCATGCCAAGATGACTCAACTCAATTCAGTTGTTGTTCCTAGGTAGCTACGGTAGCTAGTAGCTAGTTTAGTTGTTGGATTCTTCCAGCAACACCAAAAATTGTTTTACCATACATTTTCCATCATTGGAACTGCTTGCGGTGTGAATTTTTGGTGGGGCTTATTATTAGCTATTTATTTATTTATTTATTCCTCTGTGCATGGGCGTCCAACTTCACCCCAAATAAAAGTCATTTATTTTGCTGCCTGATGGCTACCGGTAGTAGACTACGTTGGTCTACTAGTAGTCTACCGTAGTCTCTTGGAAAAATACTACTACTACTACTAGACTAGGTACTAGACTAGTAATAGGCTGTGTGAAACGGCTTGCAAACTTCACGGGTCTGCTGAAACTCTCAAGTCACGAATAGTAAATAATTATTATTTTAGTCGACCGTGAGCAGACAAAAAGGAGCTTTTGCGTGCGTTACATCGCAACTCCGTTGAGGAGCGTCTAAACAGCATCGCAGTTGTCGTTTTGTAATTAGAACTAGTATGTACCTTTTGCTCAGCGACGATGAAATTTGTATCAATGGCCTCGTATTGCTGCCTTGCTTCTCTTACTATTAATTTTACTGCTTGTTCCCTTGAAAATTTTGAATCCAATGCGAAAACAACGACAACTACTGATAAATTAAATAAGAGTACTACTGTACTGCACAGTACTACCGGGTACCAGGTACCCCCTGGTACCAAGTAACAAACAGCACACAAAGCAAAACTTTTCCTCATTCTTTTTTATTGAGAATTCCAAACCTTGAAGAAGTTAAATCGAGCAAGAGAAGAAAAAAAGAAAGATTCGGGTACGCTGCCATCATAATAATATGATTCAACTAATCTCAGCAAAGAATCAAACCGACAGCAATACGAATATCAGCATGATAGGTTCGTCCTCCAACAAGGCGGCCCCTTCCGGCGCCATCAAGGATACCATGTTGAACGCTTCGTCAACCACTCAAGATCTGTCCTTTGGTAGCTTTTGCGACAGTGATTCCTCCTCCTTTTCATCCCAGGAAGGTCCACAAAAGCCAGATCATCCCCGCCCGATCGTCTGGAACGAATATGAAGTTGATACCCTCACTGATATCGACACAACCGCCAACGACAAGTACCACCGGCAGTGCAGTACCTGCACAGCTTCTACCGTCTCCTCCAGTAGCACCGCCAGTAGCAACTCTACTACCAGTAGACGATCGGTACGATTCTCTGTCACTCGCATTCGGGAGTATGCTATTTGTCCCGGAGATAACCCGGCTTGTGAATTGGGGGTACCCGTGTCCTTGGACTGGAAGGTCGTTTCGGAAGAAACGACTTCGGTGGATGCCTACAATGCAACCGAAGAGAAATATAGTGTACCTCTCAGTCAGCGAGAAGAACTGCTACGAATGGCGCACACTGAACGAGAAGCCATGGTGCGCAGATCGGGGTTTTCCACGGAAGATATTCGAACCGCGGTCCGAGCAGTGAACGAATGCAAGATGCAGAGGAACCAAACTCTGGACAAGCTTGGCTCGAATAAGGACTCTTGGGACGAATCGATGGAACGGATCCGTCGGGGCATTTGGAATGCCACTTTGGGACGAAGTTCCAAACAAATGGAACGGACACTGTTACAGAAACTGCAGCAGAAAGATGTCATGACAAGAAGAGGCATGGGTATGGCATGACGGCATGGCCACGGGCGTAACAGGTACGGAGTGCTATCTCTGCGAAATGACAGACGCTATGCTTAATCATGTACACTAGCTAGGTTATACTTAAATTTACTTGTAACGGCCTTGCGTCGAGTGGTTAGGAGCAGGCAGAGATTCACCATGGAGGAATCTTTAAATTTAGAGCATCGTGACACATTAGTCGTTGACAGTTGACACCATCCAAATTTCTTTCTTCAATCAGGAAAGGTGCGCTAATGAACAATTATTGCACTATGTGACAAGTGCCGTCCCGTCAAGCAGAGGCGCAAAAGTGTGGTAGTCTAGTGCCTTCCCGTCATAGCATCGCCTAAACGAAACCGTTGGCCAAAATTACTTACAGGAATTGTAATAAATGCCAAGTGGATGTAAGATAAACCAATAGGATAGGGATATAAGTGGACTGGACTGGACTGGACTGGACTAGGAGATAATTCAATTACCGTATCAATTCAACCTTTTTGGACTGAAAACTGTATAGTAGCTACTCGGAGTAGTACACCTGGAAGCTTCTTGCAATGCTTTTAAAGCATTATGCCTTGCTTCGCGACAGAGGTTCGTTTTCACTACCGATTGACTCTGGAGGTTCGCTCTTGGCCAAGACCCTGGATTTCTCGTGCTAGTACCATACCTACTAGTAGTAGATTGAGTTGCCCGGACTGGATTTAATCGCTTCACACGTGCATGTTGCTACCAGGTAGTATGCATTATTTGTCAGAGTAAACGCGAGGCTCTTTTCATCTGGCTTCGGTTTCAATTTTTTATTCGCAAACAGGTACTTAGGAATCTTTTGCCACGCCTGTGGGACTTCTAGAACAAGGCTAATACAATCTCGGCCCATCTCAGCCCTCAAGTCTTTTGAATAGTTCGCAGTGATTCATAATTACGCGAAACATTCACCCGGTCAACAAAGGACAGTCGGCATTTTAAATTTCTGCATTGCATAGTCGAGGTAGGCAGAGGCAGATGCGCATCTTCATCAAATTTTTGTGATAATTAAAAAAGTTCCAATGTCTCTGTGTTAGGAGAGTTGTCAAATCTTGATCTTTGCATGTGTATCCAATAGCCCGACAACACAGCTCGTGCTACTTTACACTGATATTATCTTAGAGTTACTGGTATTCATTACCTTGGCAGCAGTGCAACACGACAAGCAATGCATTCAGTACAACGACAACTGTTGAAATATAGCCCTAACTCTGAGATTCGCAGAAACAATCAAATTGAAGTTCGATATTGGATTGCACATGCTAGCATGATATTGATAGAGACTGGAGACTAGAACTACAACATTTTTTTCCGATACACTACTAAACATTGACTTCTTCGCTACTTCAAATAGCGCAATGTTGAGGCAATGCTACAACAATACGTTCTCAGATTTATTTTGGTTCACTTTGCTAAACCTATTGCTGATAAGCTCCAACAACATCAGTGCATTCTATCTGGTACAACCTCAAGATGGTAACCGCTTCGGTGCTTCGACCAGATCTCTTGCCAGCGCTGACATGCAAAGTAGCAAACAAGCGAGCATCGTCCTTCTCCTTCCGAGCCATCCGCCGGATGCCTTACAAGAGGAAGCTCGGTCGATTTCTCGGTCGTTCAACGACTGTTTCGCAGAATGCAATAATGCTTCGATCGTCTCGTGCGAAGTCTCCACCACCAATGGAATTGATAATAAAAGCACCATCATCAGTACAACGTGCCAACAAGCCAAACTCGTACTGGCACTGGGTATTCAATCGTCCATGGATGTTCGTTACGTAGCCACTTTGTTTCGTTTACGCCGATCTGCCTCTGCGGATGTTGACAAGGACTTGGCTCAATTTGCATTGGGCGGGAAGCCATTTGCACCATCGGTTGGAACATGGGACGAAGCCAATCCTTCTTGGAAAGCCAATATACCTTGGACTGCTGCAGCACAAGATCGAGCACTGATGCTAAGTATGCAACGATTGTTTGTGCGAGGGGAGACGGAAGACTACGTCCAAGCCATTCAACTGTACATAAACAGCAGAGGGGACGGTGGCAAGATGAGGTAGTGAGTAGTACATACAGGGCAAATTGAGCATTTTGGGATTGCACTTTTAGTTGTGATTTGCATTTAGTTTCTTAATTTATAGGATAGATAGGCAGACAATCTTGTCGGTAACCATTTTTTGGTCGGCAAAACGTGAAATCCAGCAAGAACAAAAAAATGAGCAAAGCTGTCATTTGCACTCTTGACAAAATTAATTTTCCATATTCAGCCACGTGAGTTTTGGTTTCCGATGCAATTATGACTATCCTAATTGTTGCATATATTTTAAACACTATCTCCTCTCCCTCCATTTCGTAAATTCCAACATTTGTAAATTATCCAGTTTTAATCCTTGTACGAAATTTGCAGGTAAATTTTTCCATCCTTGCGAATCAAATTGCGATCCAAAACGCGCTCAACTCCCGTAGGATCTCCGCTCAAACCAAGGTCGTCTAATTTGATGGTACACGATCCTAGCTTATCATCAAACCCAATATCTTGGTCCATCGCCTTGACGTACAATTTCAAATTCTTTAGACCGTCCACACCTTCCCACGTAAAGGTTTCACCGTAAACAGGACTTTGTTCTCCCTTCTTTTTGCTGGACTGTTTCTTTCCGTACTTTTTATCCAGGGGACCCCAGTTATCTTTTTGTAAGTCCAACACAACGTACGGATCACTCCCATTGAAAACACCGTCCGTGTCTTTGAGATTGGTACACTTGTCGAGAAAAACAGTTAGAACTCCCATGATTAATTTATTTTACCTTTGAATAATAGTATTATAGTTCGAATGATTTATTCGATTTGTGTTGTTCGTTCCCTGATTATAAAAGTATAGAACGGATCCAATGCGTTGAGAGGTGACAGTAGGGTACCGTTTTGCTTCGCTTGTTTTCAATACTACTAGTAGTAGTACTCAATACTACTACCACTCGGTACAACTTGTTGCATCGTATTCCGTGTCAAAACCGATTTCGAATCTTGTTTTGGATATCTTTCTTGTTTGGATCTTTCCATTCACGAACCTCAAGTTAACCCTAAAAACGCTTAAACTCAGTTGAATCGTGAATGGAAAAAAATAATGAGAAAGTTGCGAGCGAGTCTGCTACACTAGCTAGACTACTACTACTCTACTACTAGTAGTACACTAGCTAGACTAGTACATTCAATCGAAATTGCTGATGAATGCAACCAAGCAGACCTTCGTTATCAACACGGAGTAGTCTAGACTAGTCTAGCTAGCTAGTCGTCTAGCACTAGTAGTACTAGAGTACTCGTAGTAGACCCCTCTACATTCCATTATTTTTCATGTCTTGTATTCATCGATATATTATTATCATAATATGCAGTACATTCAGGGGCATCAGTTGAATCAAACCTTGCTGCATGTATTATTATCCCTATATGAAGTGGATACACCAAAAAAAGAGATATTTCTGCAAGTAAAAAAATGAAAGTGTTAGCTCTTCTTTTCCTCCGGCACCAGTGGTGTCTACCAGTAGTACTGCTATTGCTCTGCAATAATAGAGTAGTGGCCAGTTCCAAATCATCTTTGCTGCGAAAGGAAATGGTTGAACAGGAGGACAACGCATCAGCTGTCCGAACATGGACGCATCAAAATCTCGAGGAAGGCAGCAACGATGACCTGCAAAAGGTTATGTTTCATCGTGACCCTACAGTCTCTCCTGGTCGAATCCTTTCTCATCAACACGCCATTCGAAAGCTCCAACAAGGAAACAGCAGCAATACTACTACTACTACTATTAACAACACTACTGTGTTGCAATTAGGAACACCCTACTTTATTGACTTATTGGAAGAGGGAGAGACGATAGATTTACGGTACAAGACATCATCGGGAGGGAGAGACCTCGTCATCTTAACGTGTACTACCAATTCGTCATCTTCCGATGGAGACGACGTGGATATGACCATGTTGACAGGTACCGAAGTTATCTGTGTGTCCGAAACCGTGTCATCATCCGCAGAAATGTGTTCAGGATTGCAACCATTTTCGGAAGAAATCAGGTTAGAAATCTTTGCCTATGCTAAAAGTACCAATGTTACTGTTTTGTGTGAGACGTTTCCAATTCCTCATGTCCCCTTGGGTCTGGACATTCCACTCCAGCTGGAAGCTAAGAAGAATCAGTATTTTACGTTTGACTATTATGCGACAAAAAGAAATAATAGTAGTGACCACATGATGATGATGACGGGCGGCAACATGACAAGAAATTACACTGAAATAGCTACAGAAGTAGTAGAATCGGCAATGACACATATTGTCTGTCATACGAGAAGAAACACCAATTCAACGGACGATGAACTTTTGGATGTAGATCTGGAACTATTTGTCACGTCGAGTGATAAACGGTGTGTGTCGAAAGCATTCGATTCGGAGGAATTCTGCAGCTTGTTGGCGCTACGAAATGAAACTGTGGTATTGCAACTCGAAGAGTTTCAAGATTCTCCCGTAAATCAAGAAGTGATTCTACATTGTGCTGCGGGCATCGTGAACGAGACAATTCCAGATGTTGAATCTATTCGAGAGACTCCCATGAATATCGAGCGAGGAGAGCTCTTGTCCTTTCTATATGAGCCGAATTTGGGTGGTGCTCCGTTCTTGCATTTGAAGTGTCAGGCGAATTCACCTACCACTACGGATCTTGAAATACAATTGGAATTTCAAGACAAACGTACCAACCCTACACAGGTCTTTGGCGCGAGTAACACAACAACGCACTTGGTCATTCCGAACAATCTTCCTCTCGTCATTACTGTGCTTTCCTACTTTCATGACGTTTCCTACTTTCATGACGTTGTGGAGAACGTGACATTGGATTGCAAAATAGCAACCATGGAATTTTCCAAGATTGTCTTGGAGGAAGGAATAACAGTGAATGTGACCATCGACCAACAAGGGGCTTTAGGTTTTTACTACACTACACTTGATGTTCCCGCGGATTTGTCGTGTGAATTAGCAGTTCCAGAGGGTGCTAGTCAAGTGGAAAAAGATGCGGCCGTCTCGCTGTCCATGTCTGTACCAGAGTCAGACACAAACAATCGTGTTCTGTTTGCAGTCGCGCGACCCAACGACAATGGAATCGTTAATTGGGGTGGATGGCCAGACCCCAACAGCAATATGTTGGTACTGCTAGAGAACCATGGCTATGCGGAGCTTCAAGTGGGCTTGGTCTGCGCCTCTACCCCGCTTAAAGTTCTACCCATTAGCCAGGAGGAATCATTTAATATCGCAGAGGATACGAACAAGCAAGAGTGGCTGCTGAAGCTGCCAGTCGCGTCCAAAGTAAGATGCACGCTAACACAAGGGTCTTCTGATGACGCGACGGTTCATCTGGTGCAAGCTGCAGGCTTGGATTCTAATGGCTATGATACTATTCTATGTTCAACTGAACCACGGCAGCCCTTTCGAGACCCGTTAGATGATTGTATTGTCAGCAAAACAGATCCTACCAAGACTACCACGGTTGTGGTACAGGGCAAAAATGTGACGGATCCCGATGATGAGTTCAGCATTCTTTGCGATGCAGAAGCGCTAAGCCAAAAGAGCTAGTGTGGCGCAGCTTAGCAAGAGATGGAAAAGTGAATGCTTGTTGAAGTTTTTCTCGTCGCGCGACTCCATCGGCAAGTCCTTCTTGAAAACCTAAATTCAATTGTCACAAGATTGAGGTGTCAAGTATTCTCCGGCGTACAAGTGACTCGCATTGAGATTCAAGAATCGGAAATCACTGCCCCCATTTTACAAGTAGTAAAACTTCAAGAGGTAGCAGAGTGTTAATCGCTTACTCATTTAGGGCGAGCGATAGCGGAAATGACGGAAGCCGAAGCCAAGGTTAAATCGAATGTTATGCTTGGCCAGGGTCAAGTGTCTTTGCCAGCGTCATTCAAGCACAGCAACAACAAAATGATATAATCATTGGTCAGGCGTTGTTGATGCTATCCAAGCATTTGGAAACACAAAGCAAGCTACTTTGCGCGGTATATGTTTTCTATCAAGTGTAGGTTTACCGCTAACCTACAGCGGCTTAAACAGTCGCATGAAACTAGGAAAAATGGTGTACTCTTTCATGTAAAATGTTGGTTTATTTGGAGGACAGATTTATCTCGTAATAGCTATGGCGTTTCTTGCTCCAACGTGAATGATACTGCTCCTGTTGTGCTCGTTTTTGAAACACTTGCGGTTGACTCATCTTCGAAATCGTCATTGCCAAAGTCTCCTGTATCTTCAGTATCAATCTCGATAGGATTTTTAGGGTCCTGCAGGATGAATTTTACGGATGCCTCGGACGTAAAATTACCGGCGTTGTACCAGAGCAACTTGAGCTCGTCGCCGCCAAAGGCCGTCATATCTTGGTAGATTTTGATATTGCCATCCCCAAAATCGCAGCTGCAACAAATAAAAACGGAATTTGTGAAAAGTATTAGGTGCCTTCATCATATTCAGCCAACAATAGAGTTTCAAAGATAGTAAACTTACCACATGCCGTCGTTGGCGTAATCTTCAATGGAGAAGGAATACTGTCCTGCTTCTAAATTCAAGTAAGTATTGGAGACCAGGCCTGCCTCTCTAAAAGTGTAAAAATCTACACTGTCAATCACTTCATTCTCGTCTACATACCGCAGCTCCCATTTGTTTTCAATGGAGTACTCGTCATAGGTAATGTCCAGTCGAAGCACCATACCGGTGCCAGCATTCGCCGCAGTTGAATTGAGTCCCGTCGCGTTGTATTCAATGGTCAAATTACCTGAAAGAACTTCACCTTCCATGTAATCTAAATTGTCTGGTGTTTCGCCACCACCGTTCGTTCCACAGTAGGATGGTGGGTAATCCGTCATGAGGCAGACCTGAGATTCAATCCAGCCACGAAGTGGGCTGATACGGGTGTAAACACCTGGCTTATCGGCTTCTCCACATCCCTTCCCGGCACTTACAACACCCATCAGGACGTTTCCTTCCAACAGTGGTGAACCACTGTCACCGTGACAAGCATCAGGACCACCACCCTCCCAGCCAGCACAGATCATGGGCGAGGGTTGCTCGTCAGTGCCGACTACAAAGGCATCCCCGTACGCCTCGAGGCACTTGGAGTCATCGATAGCCCAAACCGTAGCTTCTTGGAGCGTGGTATGTCCAATGCTGCTGTCGGCATCGACGGAACCCATGCCCACAATGCTGTAGGGGAAATCCGTTTGTGGCAGGTCATCGTCGTTATTGAGCACTACGGGTTCAATACTGGTAATGGGAATATCCAGTTTGAGTACTGCCAGGTCGTAGGCACTATTTGCTTGTCGATATTTGGGATGAAATCCCATACTGGTGACCATACGTTTGATACCAACACCAGAATTGTACGCACTCACGTATACCAACAAGGATTCATCGTCCGTGTACAAACAATGTGCAGCTGTAATAATGGTATCACTCGATAATAAACTGGCACCGCAACCACGTTTCATTTGAACGTAAAAGGGATACTTGGTAGGGTCGGCATTCATGCCTCCCACGATCAAATCTCGAGTCTCGATGGACGAAGCAGTCGCCAACACGGTATTACCAGAAAACGAGCCGAGCGTTCCAAAGCAACAGCAGAACAGACCGAAAATGACAGCCGTTTTCTGGGTAATCGAAATGATGAGAGGTGCCATGACAGAGCTATTTTAAGTTGAACGAATGAAGACTTTGACAATCAAAGGAACATTCGAATTGAATTCAATGAAAGCGTTTGCTGCTGATGTAGTAGTTGTTGTTGTTGTAGTAGTAATAGTAGTGGTCCCGTAGCTCTTGCCAAAAAATCTGGTTGACACAAATTTCGAATTAGGAAAAAATCTGGCTGGAAAGCCAGTCGTGATAAGAAAGTTATTATTATTATTTCTATCCTTAAAAGCAGTCTACTGCAGTTTTGAAAATTCGTTGCTGTGTACTACCGCCAGTAGTCTAGTAGTGAGAACCAAAAATCTACTAATAGTAGGCTACTCCAGCAAGTACAACGCGAGAGCAAGAAGTAGTAACAGAGTACAGAAGTCTACTAGTAAGCTCAGGATTAGCTTTGTATGTGACCTAAAGGTAACCTCACGACGAAGGCCCCATGCAATGCTGTGCAACAGCATTAGTGGCATCTTTTGCCTGAGTTTTTTTTAATACTGGAGTACAAGTAGTACTGGTAGTCGTAACACAGTTGGCTTCACTACTAGTACTGTAGCTAATACTATAGTTGTACCCCATATCAAATCCTGGTAGCCTGCAAAAAATACCATTTGGAAAACCTAAAAAGCGCAGCAAGGCTTTGCTCTGCTACAGTACCTTTGCTCTTCTTCCGCCCACATTTTGTTAGCAAGCTCGTGGTCAATAAAACAATTGGAGCTTTCACAGGTGGAATTTCTGTGCAGCTGCAAAACACTAACTCTAAACATTCGAAATAATGCGCTTTTCTGACTCTAAATCAATGGCCCCTGGCGGGGGGTACGCCAACCACTCTTTATAGTATTTGGACCTATGATAATGATCGTAACCTGAAATATTTGACCAGAGTTAACTCAAACCCTTATGATCTCTTGCCAATATTTGG